>Ga0126342_10008907_pt1 | contig 17972 bp, 13 predicted proteins | sample Cyp1metagenome_FD_92528 | JGI IMG/M metagenome (GOLD analysis project Ga0126342, IMG submission 92528) | Coral microbial communities from Lord Howe Island, Old Settlement Bay, Australia - Cyphastrea 1 metagenome | ecosystem: Host-associated > Invertebrates > Cnidaria > Coral ... | reverse complement strand
TTAATTTGGGAAATTTCATCGTGGCAGGTACCAGCAGTGTCAATGCCCCAAAAAATCAGGAGCCTTTTTGGCAGCACAGGTCACCCCAAATAATTTGGCCATATGCACAAAAATAGGTAATATATGATAGGAACTCCTTCGATCCCCAAATATAGTGCCCCATGTGATGCACCCAAAAGAAAAATACACATATACATCCCCAGATTATTATCAAACTTTTTTGTTACCTGGAAGCACGACCTCATTGCAACTTGAGCAAATTTACAGCCGAGTTCCAAGCCCCAAGATGTTTTGGTGGTGGAAATATATTCCTTTAAACTCAGAAAGAACAATTGTGGAGTGATTAAAACGAAAGTATTTTCTGAGCGGGGCCTCAGTTTGAAAGCACCTACATTTGAAGGATTTGGATCCTTAGGGCCATTGATGGCAAAAGATTAGAGGATTAGTCACTACCCATCCAAGGGTCACAGATGGGCCTAGTTGGGACGGTCTAATGGATTCTAATGGTGTCTATAGATAACGTTTCAGGAATGGGGCATCCGCAACACGCTTGGTTTTCGTGTCTACCCCCGATGTTTGGTATGATTTGTAATGGCCCCCCCCAATCAGATTGATAAATGGAAATGGAAATGACTCAGCATTCATTGTTGCCATTTATTGCCTACAGATTGGTGAGATTCTTTGAGACCGCTACGCCATTTTGGCCCCGCGGAACACAACGGATACCCTCGGTGCTTCAAAACCGTTGCGCCGAGCGACGACAAGACCAGCACGTTCCGGATCCGGCGAGGATGGAGCGTCGGTGGCCTACCACGTGGAAAGTACAGTGCTAAGCGTCAAGGGATTTTTTGTTCGATTCACGTCTACTAGACATATCATGAAATTGATGAATCATCCTCGACTCTGTTGTAGCCATAAAAAATGTACCTAGATCCCACTGTGCGATCTTACTTTCGTCCATGTCAAGCCCGGGCTTGACCCATTACAATCCCGTTGATACGAGGTGGTGCTCCCCTCGTGATGGAACGTTGGTGAACATAGACCCCCATGAAGTGGATATACAACGACATACACTATTATGTAAACCCTAGTGAAATTGGAGTTAGGTCCACAATCAACAGTTGGGTTCATTTTTTATGCTCAATTCCCAAAACCTGAACAGGGCCATGGAAAAGGGTGATTCCTCACGTAGGGTATCTGCCACCACCATGGGTTTGTCTGAAAAGAGTGTGTATCCACAACATCCCTTGGTTGAAAGTTCAACAACATTTAATGAAGTGCCACACATTCATGGTATATCCCTACATCTAAACTTTTAAAATTGGGTCTATCCCCATGCACATTCCTATTGTATTCCCATAAAATAGGTGGGTTTATTCCCTCTGGTAATTTAACATAGCTATTACAAACAACAATCTTTGTAGGTAAAGGATCTATATAAATGCATAGCAATGTGAAAAATTACCTGAGGTAAACCTCCATTTCTCCCCATGTTTGAAATCACCAGTTTTGGACGATTCTCGCCTGTGGATGTCGGGACCAAAGCCTGATACATCGCGACAGGTGCGAAATCGCTCATTGGAACTTGCCCAGAGTTCTCCCCTTGACATTTAAGGATTATAAATTCAAGAGTTTGTAGTTTGTGGGGGATATTATTATAATATGAGGGTTATGAATCAACAAATTGCCACGAATTGGGATCAAAATTGATATTTTGAGGCTTCCGTCCGGTCATGGTGGTACCCCGAGTCATCTTCCAAGTCATTAGACCAAGTTTTCAAAGCTGGATAGCAGGGTTGGGCCGCCCGGGTTGGTTTATATAAACGGTTCAAATTTTATGTTTGCTTGTTTAAACAATGTTTAAACCGAACATGTTTAAACCAATCCGGGGTAGTAGGGGACCCTAGTGAACGAATTCCAAGAGATTGACGGCATTTGAGGACCCAACCGCATGAGATTATGCGCACTTGCAGAATCAAGCACTGAGAAATCTGCTGCTAGTGACATCACCCTGGTGCTTCTTTCTCGCTCACCCGTTCTTGCTTCTCAAATCACTCATTATTGCATTATATCTTTTGAGTCTTCCCGGCCGCCAACCTTCAAATGTGGAGATCTGTTTAAACACAGGTTTAAGCATGTTTAGACGTCAAAGCAAGGTCACAAGATCCGACCGCTCTACTATCAGCGTTGCCATCTCCAGAATCCGATGAATATGTTTAAACCGGTTAAAGATATGGACCCGAGCTTTAAACATGTTTATATAAACAGTTTGATGTTTAAACGGTTTAATGAGTAATTAATGTTTAAATCTGTTTGGAACGACCCTACTGAGTATAGTCTGAATCCAACATTCTCCTAATGAGACGTGCCCCAGACCTATCAAGCCTGCGTCGCAGCAAAGAAGCATCTGACTTCCTGTCGTAGAATTCTCAGGCTCTCCGTCCCAAATCGGGACGCTTTTTCTCCAAATCTTCACCACCACTCCACAAGCCAAGCGGGGGACGTCACGTGCGCCATGTCAAGACATCAGCTGGGCCACCCAGCGGCAAGGCCATCGTTTTCAAGATGTTGTTTTTTTGAAATCATTTGAAATACCCTCTGGTAGAAAATCACTATTTTTAGTGGGTAAATCCACTATAAATGGCAATCTTCAATAGCTATGTTAATTTACCAGAGGGTATGTTTGTTCAGTATCCCAGTATCCCCCATATTGAGAAACCTGCATATATTCCAATACAGTGATTATCACCAGGTTCTTCAAGTTGTGACCCTTTTGAGGTGGTTAAGTGACCCTGTTTGGAATATTTTCTGGTGGTTGAACAGGTCACAATTTGAACCAAGCAGCGATTATCAATTATTGTAGTATTGTACCAGTAGTATATCAATTGATTATTGTCGTAGTAATATCAATTACCATCTGGTTTTTTAACATAGCCATGGAAAATCATCATTTTTAATAGGTAAGCCATCTATAAAATGGGCCATTATCCATGGCTATGTTAAATAACCAGAGGGTATCCCCAAAACTGTTGTGATTCTCTGGAAATGTAGTACAATAATTCACTGACCTCTAAGGCCCACAATATTCCCTTGGGCCAACGCAACTGAAATAAGGCCTCACATCTGGATAGCTACCCCTACGAACAATCACTTCATTACGCAGTGAGGTCGTTACAATTTATCCAGATTATATCAGCAACATCGTTTTTGCTGATGGTTGTGAACCTTATTCATGGCCAAAATTTGATATCCTCTCGCAAAAGAACATGTTTTAAACGGACTAGGTTTATTAAAAAAAAGAAAATTGCACATGACATATGTGCATGTATATAATATAATATATATATATATATATATATATTGTATATATATATATATTTATTATGGATATATATATATATGTTCATGGGGGTTACGGTATAAACCAACTTATAATCTTGGGGTCGACCGCTCTTTTCAGCCTGCCAAAAACTATTTACGACACCAGCCCTGGGGTGGTGTCACGTGGTGCCAATGGGACATCTGTGAAGGTCTGTGATGGCTCCCCAAACTTTTTGGTAATGATGGGTTTTAATGGTAGTTAAATGGAATTCGGAATATTACGGATATTAATGGAATATGAATGAACTATTAAATGGCTTAATGATGGTTACCCTCTGGTAATTTAACATAGCTATTGAAAATGGCCCATTTATATGGTTGATTTACCTATTCACAATGGTGATTTTCTATAGTTTTGATAACCCCAACAACTGGTTGACAACTATATTGCTGGTTGGTGGTATACCTACCCATCTGAAAAATATGACTTCGTCAGTTGGGATGATGAAATTCCCAATGAAAAAAATAAATCCATGTTCCAAACCACCAACCAGTTTTGGAGAGATTCGTGGCCTCAATTGCTGGTTATATCCTCTGGGCAACGAACAGTTTGCGATTTAAAGCGGCCATTTGTGGTTGATTTATCTATTGAAAAAAGTGGTTTTCCATAGTTGCGTTAGTTTACCAGAGGGTACGCCACTTCTATGGTTGAAACTATTTTGGACATCGTCAACCAGATTATCATTGGTTATATACCCATTACTGTGTATCCCCATGTTTGAGATTCTTAAATATACATATATATATATATATATCAATATATGGCAAAGCATTGGATGGTTAAAAGAAACATTCTCATGTTAGATGGTTATGTCCGTCATAGCCCCATTATAGGTCTATATCCCCATTGTGTCCCCATTACTCTCCGGTCAACTGATCGTTTGCTGTGGAAGCCATGGCCCGTTTAGTTCGATGATTTACCTCCAACAAATGGTGACTTTCCGGCGAACTGTCAGTCTATCAGATGGTATATTGTATTTCACAGTATATAAATCATTTTGGATTTGCTGCGGAAGCCAAGAAACATGAAATACCCTCTAGTAATTTAACATAGCTATTGAAAATAGCCCTTTGTAGTTGATTTACCTATTAATAGCATGGTGATTGTCATAGCTATGTTAGTTTACCAGAGAGTATCTTCTGTCCCATTCTGCAGATTCCCCAGTTCTGTCGTGGATTTCACATTGTGAAGTGCTTCATTATCCCCTGAACTCCATCATTTCATGGCAGCTGAGTCATTAGATGCTTGTAATATCCCCATGTTAGATGGTTCAGATTTGTTATGTATATATGTATATACATGTATTCCCATAGAATATATACATACATATATATATATATATTCCATATAATTACCCAAAATTCAATCACACCAAGCCTCCCATATATATATATGATATATGTATATGTATACGTATATACATACAAAGTGGGCCCCCTAGTTATAAGATGTTATAAGTTGGTTTATAAATCTATGGCTCCCATATTATGTGTATATATCTAAATATAACCCCCCGCTATAAATCCATTAACAGAAAACGGTCTATATCCCCAAGAAATCCCGTCTGTTCCCAGCGGCCTCAGCATAGCAAAGGCCAAGAACATCAACGAAGGTCCAGCCAGGAAGGCTAAGATTCGAACCTGCTCCAGATGGGCTGTCTGTTTACCATAGGAAAATAGGTGGAAACTGGTGATTTACTCACGAAACATGGGGCATTTGTTTGTGATTTAGCCACGATTTTTTTGCCAAAACATGCTGGTTAAATTGGTGATGTACCATTGATCGATTGATTTGGTGATTTATGACAAGTAGCTTAATTCATAACTTGGCGAACTGTTGGGTTTAGGGGAAATATACCCTCTGGTAAACAAACAGTTTGCTATTGAAAATGGCACATTTATAGTAGTTGATTTACCCATTAAAAATTGTGATTTTCCATAGTTATGTTAGTTTACCAGAGGGTATAACAATTCAAGGGTTTATAAACAATGAAGACATCATTAGGGGGCCCGCCTTGCTATACTGGTGAGTTAATGAGGACTCACAAAACGGATGATGCAATCCCTTATATACCAAGTGAGCAGTTTGCAAAGCTCTGTGTCCTCCCTGTATACTTGTTGGTTGAGAGTACATCAACATTTCTGGTGGCTAAAAGCCAATATTTGGTGGGCATATTCCCACATAAAAACAAATAAACAATCTGCAGAATCATCAACCAACCATCAGTGATCAACTATATCACCATGTTTTCCGGGTTAAAAGACGAAAACATCATTAACCATCTATAAACGATGGTTATACCATACCTATCAACAAGGGTATGTTACGGGTCCGCGAGAAATCTCGCCTTCCATCGCTGATTCTCCAAGTTTTGCACATGGCCATCTAGTCTTTCCTGGACATGGATCGACATTGGAGCAATCGACCCAAAATCTAGGGCGAAAAGGGTATCGGGAATGTGGGGTCATGGTTTCAAGCTGACAAACCATATAGCATATCCTTTTCCTGTGGGACTTCTCAATTCTTCACTTTAGCTTTAGATGACAGTCTTGGGAAGACTCCAAAAGTGCCAGCAGAATCATCACTCTGAGAGCCACGCAAGTTTCTCATACCTCGGGTGGACGTGAGACTCAAGTTCCATGTCATGGAACTTAAGGGATAATCTGTTGGTTGCCTGTCAAAAAAGCTAATGTTTAGCTGATGAACGTACATTTTACCACTGATAACAAACAAAAAAAGTACTAGTTAGTATCTCCACATGGTTGCCCCAATGGTTGGTGAAACTTCTATGAATCCATCATTTAGTTCGATGATTTTCCCATCTATAAACCTCCATCTATAGGAATTTCCCATCAAGTAAGGACTATTCCAATTGAGCCATTAAACATACCCCGTTTTCCCATCTCATGAAATACTAGTTGGTTGAAAACGATTATAATCCCCTATAGCAATCAATTAACCAGGTTATCCACAGATTAACCTGGCTCAATTAACTATAAAATTAACTATAATGGCTCATATAACTATAATCAATTAACTAATGAACTATTAAATGGGCCTTATAACTTTTTATAATCAATGTTCTTTAATGGTTCAATTTATACTAAAAAGGTTATATCCACAGATCGGTGAGTCGGTGAAGGTAACCACATTGTGGCCCTGGTGAAAAAGGAGTCGTTCCTGCTTCGTGTATCCCATTAATCTAAATCTACAACATATTTTATTATATATATATAATAATACTGATAACAATAACAGAAATAGTAATAATAATAATATAATATAATATAACATAATACTATACAATACAATATCATATCATATCATAGCATATAATTTAATCTGGTTGGTGGTATACACCCCTCTGAAAAATATGAGTTCGTCAGTTGGGATTATGAAATTCCCAACTGAATGGAAACATAAAATTCATGTTCCAAACCACAAACCAAATAAGATTATATCTGTAATAATGGGGTGGTTTATTATTTTAACCACATTAAACACATTATATTCACATATTAAGTGGATCCTCATGATTCGTGGTATAATTTGATTCAATAATATGATGGGATACCAGAATCATTATACCACATTATACCACATTAATACTGATAATTCAATAATAGATCATTATACCACATTATACCAGTTACTTTCTCCATGGCACAGCTATATATGATGTGAGATTCTATCATATATTATCATAGATTTCTATCATTCTCTGTAAACATGGAGAAAATAACAGGGAGTTCGATGGTCCCTGGGCAGATTCAATGGCGTCATTCTGCTGTTGCTTTTGCTGTGCCCCAGGCTGATCTGGACATATCTGGACGGGTGGGTGTTGGCGCAACCGTTGAATTCTATTGATGGCTGCTCTAATCATTACCCTCCAGTAAACTAACATAGCACTAAGATAGCTATGGAAAATGATCCATTTACATACCCGGAACCTTCAATTTTGGACCCCTCTTTTGGATGGTTAACCTTCAATTTTATGGGTCACATGTCAAAACCTTCATTTTACAAGTGTCATAAATGGGTTCCAGGTATATATATATATACAGTATATGATTTGAACCCATTTAAAGATGATGATAATTTCTATAGTTCGCTATGTAAACGCTTACCGGTACGGGTACATCATTCTCTTTGCATCCAACTGCTGCGATTTGTTGGCCCTTGATGTACTTGACCACAGTGAACTCTGAGCAGACTGGGGCATTCGTGCCCAGCTTCCAGTTGAACATCGATTTTTTTGTATGTATATATATATATAGACAATATATTGATAAATTTAGGAAAATCTTGGGCCTGCAAACATTGGACAAAAAAATGACAAAAATAAATAACCAACAACCCTCAGAGTTTGCTGGTAAGATTTTCATAATGATAAATCTCTGGTAAACGAAGAGTTTGCTCTAAAGGAGAATTGCCCATTTAACGATGATGGAAGCCTAGTCAAAATGGTGATTTTCCAGCATCATCCAATAGGGTTCCTCTGGACTCTGTGGGATCCACTACGAAATCATTGGTTGGTGCCCTCTTCTCTAATTGCTTGGATTGTTTTGTTTCACTTGTGGTGTGATGATAAAATCAAAACAGTGATGTGAATGTTGGTGAACATAAACCCCATGAATACTAGGTCGTTATATCTACCTAATCAACCATAGAATTCAGCCACTTATCCATATCTCAACTGAACGCTATCGTGGGGGCCCCATCCTGTTTGCAAAACATTCACTTTACAGGCTAGAATGAGAAAAATGTAAAAATAATTTCAAGATCCACCTTGTTTCAATGGGAATTTCAGGATCCTAAAATAGAGGTACTGTACCATATAAAACCATCTTTTGTGGGAATATTCCCTTACATAGGCCTGACAAAAATGGGCCTTATATATGGTAGGTACCTCCAATTTAAGTTCCTGAAATGGCCATTGATTGTTGCTTGACAATCCCCCCAATTTGCTGGCGCGACAATCCCCACGTTTTTCTCGCTGGGGAAATGTCCTTCTTCGGATGTGTCTGCCATTTGAAAACCGGTGGCTTGTCAAGAAAATACCAATGGCAGATATGATTTTCAAAATTGTCAAAAACATATTTGAAAAAGTTATGATGATAATGATAATATGATTTTGACATTCCAGGTTCTTCAAAGTGACCCTTTTCAGTTGATTAAGTGACCCCTTTTTGGGGTTAAGTGGCCTCGAATTGATGCTTAAAGGGGTCACTTTGAAGAACCAGGTCACTTGGATCTGGCAATCGTCGATTCCCAATTTATAGATTAAATTCCCATTAAAACCGCAATTTGTAGACCATTTCCCAGATAGCCACGTTTGATTACCGAAGGGTATCCCCATGAAATCACCATTAAATTCCATAAACACCTAATAAATCACAATTAAATTCCATAAAAAGCCAATCGATGACCATTAAATCCCATTACATTCCATTAAATGATCATTTAAATGATAAAATCCCATTTAACCACGTTTCTCCCATTCTAGCCTCATTAAATCTCATGAAATCCCCATCTTTTGGGATGTGTCCATCTCCGCTGCATCGCTCGGCTCCCCCACGCTGCGGTCAGTTCCCGCGGGGCATGGATCACTTTCTGCAAACGTCGTGTGCCTTGGCGTTGGCTGGTTCCGGGTGCTGAAGAAGCAACCAGGTAATCATAGGGTAAACTAACATAGCTATGGAAAATGGGCATAGAAATAGTGAGTTTTCCAATGAAAATGGTGATTTTCCATGTGGTAATCATAGTTTTGCTGGTTACCCTCTGGCTATTTAACAGTTTGCTATGGAATTAAATCGCTCATGTTTAGTGGATTTACCTATTAAAAACTGTGATTTATTTAGCGATCAGGATGGAGCCCCCGTTCGGTTAGCGATAGCGTTGAACTGAGATATGGCTGTGGCTGAATGAACTATGGTATATGGTTAGTTTACTATGTTAGTATCCTATTTGAATGCTGATTTTCCAGTTCGCTATGTTAGTTTACCAGTAAACTGACACAACTATGGAAAATCATCATTTTTCATGAGACAATTCACTATAAATGCTGATTTTCCAGTTCGCTATGTTAGTTTACCAGAGGGTAATCAGTTTTTCGATGGTTAAAACTCTGGAAATCAATGGCCATGCAACAGGAACCGATTGATTGGAGGCAACAATATATATATAAGGCCTATGTTTTAGGGATATGTAAGGGAATATCCCAGTTATATGCCCATAATATGTTTGCTGGCTAAAACTCTATAAATGATGGGTTTGGTTTAAAGTACTAAAGTAATGGGGTAAAACATCATGTTTCTATGTACAATCGGAGGGTATAGGTATACATAGTATACATAAATAGGCAAAGAGATACCCTCTGGTAATTTAACATAGCTATTGAAAATGGCCCATTTATAGTTGATTTACCTATTAAAGACGGTGATTTTCCATAGCTATGTTAGTTTACCAGAGGGTAAATCTCAGCAAATTGCATTTCATCCCTCCCATTCCATTTCGGACAACGGGGGAGTTGTGATCAACTCCGAAAATAGTCGAAGTGGATTTCCCATTGGGGAACTAACACTGATGACAATGGGAATGGTTCAACTAATATAAGTGGCTTAATTATGGTTTATGGTAGATATAACTATAGTATTCACAGGGTTTATAGACCAACAAACATCACTGGGGGGCACCATGCTGTAGTAATCATGTTTGGAACTTTCTGTTCCAGTGCTGTGTTTCCCCACGCTTTTTGCGCCCACATCCGCAGCTCACTGAACAAGGGCTGAATGCAGACCAGTCCGACCACTCCTGGGCAACGCGGCAACGCACCCTTGATTTTCTTCGTGGCACACAAGGGTGTTATCAAAGAGGGCTGGAATATCCATAAAACAATGGCGTCTTAGTGGAAAATCATATCTAAAATCCTGCCTACAGTATATTATATATATATGGGGTTTTGGCGGAAAACCTGTCCAATTGTAGTGCCCACAGTATAGTCAGCTGCTGTTTCGTATTCCTATGGTATTCCAATCAAATTGTTGGTTTTACCCAAGATTAACATCCCATATCTATCCAGGTACTCTAGATTTCTACAATATTTGAGTGTGTCCTTTCAAAAAAAATAGTTGTACCATGTGCTATCTCCAAATCAAGCGTGTTACATCAAGTTACACACGATGTTTCGTACATCGTGGCTCATCCCACGAATCCTAAGCAGCTTAGTTCACCCTAGTTTTTTCAGTAGATCAACTCTACAAACATCCCATCACTGGGGTTATAACATATTATGACCCACTTAGGATAAACTAACATAATTAGCTGTTGAAAATCATAACTTTTAGGTAAATCAACGAACTCAATGGCCATGTTCAATAGCTATGCGACAAATTACCAGAGGGTAACCCACCAAGTATTGAAGCTCATACTTTTACGGTACCATTCGGGATATGGCAACCGTCCCCCAATAGGGGACCTTGATGGAGGTTGCGCAACAAGTCAGGGGGGTCTCCAGTCGTCACCATGCTGGTTTCAATACTGAAATGGTCCATGACTTGGGTGATTTTGGGGATATTCCTGTTTTCAGGAAACCTCGATTTATGTATATATATATATTATACAATATATATATATACACGTCTATATAATAACAATAATAACAATAGTAACAGTAATAGTAATAAAAATAATAACAACAATAAAATTAACACACCACAAATGATGGGCCAGTTGTGGGCCATATCATGAGAATCCATCAGAAACCAGGTCAAGACCCTGACAAATCCCATTGCTCGCGCTGAGCCCTGGACACATATGGGCTCTCCCAGACAATTTCTGGGGCACTTGGCCACTTCTTCAGCGTTGCCGGCCTGGAAACAAACGGATCGATGCGTGGTGAAATTTTTCAGAAACTGGGTGAGCTGGTTATATATAGTTTATTGAGTAAGACACATTTTGTTGAAACATACAAAAAAAAACACCGTTCAACCATTGGATTGTTGTGGGTTTTCATGGATAAAAAACAACATCGAACACACCCAAATGCCAACCCGCTTTCAGCAACCTTTTTTTGGTCCAATGCTGAACATCCAAGTGCCGCATTCTGCTGAATTCTCTGGCCCCTGCTGCTGTGCTTTGGTGGTTTCAAAACGAATTCAGCTTCACCCAGTCACAAGTTGGTTTAAACCCTATTATCTCTGGTTATATACCATGAACCATCTATAAATGGGCCATTTTCCATGGCTATGTTAAATAACCAGAGGGTAACTATAGTTATATCTACCATAAACCATAGAATTCAGCCACTTACATCTCAACTGAACGCTATCGCTCGAACGGCCTCATCCTGTACCCCTGAACCCTTGTATCTCCACCTCGCAGCGCCGACCGCCACACTCGGGGGTCCTGTGAAATTGCCCGTTTTAAGACAGGGCCCCATGATGGTCTTCTTAGGGTCTGGTCTACTCCAGGGGAAACCCCAAAGACCAGGGGGAAAAATCGGCGAAGGGTCTTCTGCTTGGTTGGTTATGGATGGTTATGGTGAAAATAGTGGTTAATTATAGTGGTTATCTAGAGTTGGTGGTTGACCTACCCCTCTGAAAAATGATGGAGTTCGTCAGTTGGGATGATGACATTCCCATTATAGGGAAACAAAATGTTCCACACCACCAATCAGCATACCAATTATGCATGATGGTGCCTTCCAGCTATAGTTGGTTTATACCCTCATTCAGCCACTTATCCATATCTCAACTGAACGCTATCGCGAACCGAACGGGGGGCCCCATCCCGTATGATTCCCACTTTTGGCAAATGGATCATCATCTACCCTCTGGTAAACGTTTACATAGCTATTGAAAATGGCCATTTATAGTTGATTTACCCATTAAAAATGGCACATTTATAGTTGATTTACATGTTCCTCCACATGTTGGTAAAATCACTACATGTTCCTTTTTATATGGCAGTCATTTACCTACCTGGTTTTCAGATGCAGATCGCAAAAAGAACAAAACATGGGGGCACAAAACCCTGTTCAAAAGCCACATGTATAGTTTTCAGACGGCCAGTGAGATAAACCTACAATTTAGCCAGAAAAAATATGAATTGGTCCAAAAAAAGGTACCACGGAGCAATTTTGAACTATGTATGAAGTACTGGGGAACCCCAATCTTTTCCTCAACCATGGCAATTCTATTCATCAAGATCGGCACGAAGAATAGTACATACACCCTGGAGCACATGGTGAGATACAGAATCCCCTTCACTGAACAGAACTTCCCCCCAAGTAACTCCAAGTAAGCGTGTGTTTCCTTGTTCAAAATGTTCAAGATGTTCAGCTCCGCAAGTTGTGACTTCTCTTTGTCCAGGATGAATTGCTTGCTGCTTTTACATCACTTTCCAGGGATGTGATAGATTCATGATGTCTCCTTCGTATGTAGGTTTGCAGCTTACTAGGCTTACTGTATCTGCTTTTGGGTCGCGATTTTTTTTTTCAAAATGTTCATGGAAAATGGAAAGAAATTGATAGCATCAAACAGTCAAACCAATCTTGGGACACATTTCTTAAATGTGCAGCCCGGAGAGGTTAGTGATTCATAAGCATGGTATAACACAGTCAGATCTGGGATACACCCCATTTCTTCATTGGTTGCCAACCGTTGAGATCTACATCAGAAACCACGAACATTCAAGGTTGCTCCAAACACCACAGGTACAAGGTGGCTAAATTATTTAATCAAATATATAGAGGTAACATGACTTACCCCAAAACAAACTATTCAAGCGGCTATCATTTACCTACAATGACTTGGAACAACAACCTTGTAGAAATATAGATGTATATCCCATCATATTCTCATTAGAGCCCCATAAAATATCATAAAATCCCAATTCTTCATGTTCAGATCACTATCTTATCATTCAGCTGTGAAAAATCAGAGAAACATTTTTCATGGTTGTCATTGTCCTGGCCACTCTGCGCGAGCGGGTCTTCTGACCAGCGCATTTGCTACAGGCCTTGGATTTCGGAAGCAAATTCTTACAGGTCCTTAGGAGGGACTGGGGAATGATCTATATGTAGTTTGGAAAAAATAAGAGAAAGTCAACCAAAAGAATGGCTAGATAATCCCATACACCACGTAAATAGTTAATTCATGTAAATTCTGAGTAGGATATAGAATTTTCATGAATTTTCCTCCGTCAAATAACTTGAACCTAGCACGTCTTCACCAACGATTCACGAGTTGGGGAGTTCAATGATTCGCAGAGAAAAAACTCATACCTACAATGACCTACAATGCATCTCTAATGTGAAGATCTCTACAATGTGGTACCCCCAAGCTATAAGTTTGTTTATAGACCCCATGAATACTGTAGTTATATTGGTTATATCTACCCAGTTATGTTTGTTGGTTTATAACCCCCATTAACTATAGTTATATGATGTTATATGTATAATCCATAGTTATGTATAGTTATAAGTATAATAAACCATAGTTATTGGACTTATAAACCAACTTAGCTATCGTTTGGGGGCCCCACATTGTAGTCTGGGCAGTGTCGGCGAATCATGTTCCATGGCTAGGGCGAGTTAAACTCTCAGGGTTGAGGGCATTGCTTATGGTCGCAGCTATGAGCGTTGCAATTCCCACAGGTTGGGGCCCCCCGTTCGAGCTCGCGTTCAGTTGAGATATGGCTGTGGCTGAATTCTATGGTTTATGATAGATAGAACTATAGTATTCATGGGAATTATAAACCAAACTGGAACTTCGGTAAACAACATCTCTGGCCAAACCGCCATCTGTCCGGTGCGTGCAACGCCGCCCGATTGCCCAGATTTGTTGACAATGGAAAAATTTAAGATAAAATTGCCATCTCTATAATGTTCAAGTGGGTTATTGACCTAGCTGTAGCCAATAAAAAACAAACAAATGTAAGGTATGGTCACTGCTTTGATTGTAATGTGTTTTTCTTATCTTCCAATACATGAACAGAAATGTGTTTTTTTCTTGAAGGATCATTTCAGAATTTCACTCCATAACTGGTTAATAACCATATATCTAAGAAGGCTGGAACAGGTCCTAACGAATAGACCCTTAGTGCAAAATACATGATTTTCATATGTTAGAGAATTAAGGGTCTGCTCAATAGGTCCAGTTGGAGATTTCTTAGAATATACACTCTAAAGTTGGAGATTTCTTGGTTATATTGGAGATTTCATAAGTTATATAAGTTGGAGATCCAATATCACCCAGAAAAATGTACAGGATAAGCCAACTTTTTCGGAAGCTTCAAAATGGGTTCAACCACGATGGGATGATCCCCCAAGTATACCATTAAATAATCCATTCTTAGCCTCTGGTAAACAAACAGTTTGCTATTGAAAATGGCCATTTAGTTCGTTGATTTACCCATTAAATCCATTAAAATGGTGATTTTCCATAGTTATGTCAGTTTACCAGAGGGTAACCTGTTATTAAGCATCATGAACCCTTTTTAACCCTTATTGACCATGATACATATATATATATATCCCATTAATATCCCAATCATCAGCCATTTATAGTGGGATGATCCTACATTGACCAGAAATTCACCACTATTCTCCCATTAATGCTGGTATGATCCATTATTAACCATCATTATCAACCATTATTCGCCATTAAGAAACCATTATTAACCAAGAATCAGTTGAATCCACTACAGGATGGTGCCCAGTGATGTAAATGCATTATATATCCCTTATTATATAACCATTGTTAACCATGATACCCTCTGGTAATTTGTCAAAATAGCTATTGAACATGGTGATTTATATATAGTGGATTTTCCCATCTATCAAATGGTGGATCTTTCCATAGTTATGTTATTGTGATTTTCCATAGTTATGTTTGGATTTTCCATAGTTATCCCATGAATTGCTTGGTATTTTCACTGGCCAGTGATTTTGGAACACCTGAGGCAGCGACGCTCCATTGGCCCCACTTGGCCCACTTGCAGTTCACCGGCTGGCAGTTCTGCAGAAAGGCACCAAGATGCAGAACAGGTCCCTTAAGGAGGTTGGTGATCCCCAGTATAATCAATGGGATAGTGTGGGTTAATATGGGTTAATATTGGTTAATAGTGGTTAATAGTGGTTAATGGGATAATAACCAATTATATAATTGGTTTTTGATAGTATAATGGTTGATATGTGTTAATAATCATGGTAATAATGGTTATGATCGTTATAATGGTACACCACAATGTTTAATTGTACCATCATATAATCAATGGCCATATTAGGAACCGATTGATTGGAGGTACCTACCATATATAAGGCCTATTTTTCAGGCCTATGTAAGGGAATATCCCCACAAAATATGGCCAGACATATGGTATTAACGTACCTCCATTTTAGGATCCTGAAATTCCCATTGGTATAACCATAATATATCTACTATAAACATATGGCACATATGGATGGTTTTTTGAAATGGGGATACCCCAAACAATCATCATCCATTTATAGATGATTTTTCCATATGAAATTAACAAAACAAGCAATTGGGGCACCCCCATGACTATGGAAACACCCAAGATGCAGTAGGTCCCTTGTAGGTTGCTGATCCCCAGTGATGTCAATGTTGGTTAACCACCATAGAATGCATAGATGATTATCTACGACATAACCCAAGTACTATTGGAGCATATATATATTATACTATAAACATCTATAAACCCAAGTGAAATTGGAGTTATTCGAACCAACTTTGCGAACTGGGGGGATCAGTGGATAGATTCCAACACGGATGGAGTCATACACCTTCCTGTAAATGTGTAGATGTGGAAAGCCGATTTGTAGATCATGGTCGGAATACCATGGGCTTTCCACGTCTAAACGTTTACCCCGAGGTGATTTGCATTGAAATCAATGGACAGGGAAAATGCTGACACTTGAATATTGAGAACACCTGTATATAAACTGCATGTTGGGACAATTGGTGGCTTCTGAAAGCAATCCATATTGTCTGCTACTAGGCTCCGAACTACTGCCAAAACATGTGTAGACTTGCCCTTGTCGTTGTCAATTTTTGGATGTGTCGGATGAGTTTTGGAACATGTGTTAGCCTCCAGCAAAATCTGGAAAATCTACCATATATATATATATATATCTTTTGTAGGAAAACCATGGATCCATGTTGACTTGCTCGAGGGTATCTGTTTGCCCCGTTGGTATAGATCATTTTTTGTACCTTGGGACCCAATCATTTCAATATGTTTCTTGATCTCAAGCTATCTTATCTTTGGTACACCTATGGTCCCATGCCCAGACCACATCTTATTTTCCAACCCCAAATGGGTGTGCCCCAGACTTCGGTTTTCCCCAAAATCCAGCGGATCAAAAGCCCATGCTTCCCATGAACATCGCTGTATTGGGGCATATCATATCCCATTTCGGATAGACTCAAATATGTCCCCAACGCTGTTGACAAAACCCTAACATCCGAGATAAAAGGAGTTGAAACAAAAACATGGGCACTTGGGGGTGCGGGCCGTACTTAGTAAATGGATGATACCCCCAGTTGTATATATATATATATATATTTATAGTAATATTCCTTATTTTATACGAAATGATATGGGTTATTAATATGGATTATAAACCACTTACTAAATGGGATGCACATCCAATTAAGTTATCTAAAGAGGTAAAATAACCAGTTACCCGCCTTGTGGTTATCATTCTGTCCAATATTTGTTGTTTGTGATCGACTCCGACACACCCAGTCCTGGTTGCAGGATTGCGTATTGCAAGATCTAACCTGGTGCGAGAATGCGGTAACTCTCCGAAAACTCCCCACCAGTGAAAATCAAGACCATGTTCCCCAGTTCTTACTGACCATAAATCAGGGGCACATTTAAAAAAATATCAGAGAAACCAATATCATATCATATATCATGTTTTTAGTTGTGTATCACATTACAATCATTACATCTCATTATCTCACCATTATCACTGACTTTGCACCTCATGTTCAGGTCAAGCCCAAGTCGATGATATCCATGTTTTTAGTTGGCAAAATAATCGTTTCTTCGTTTGTCCACCCATGTTGACTATATAAGTATGACTAAGCCCCGATCCAATGCAGTCACATGATCCGCATGTGTTTTTTCATTTCTTTGTTACACAGAAAAAGTATTACCAAGTCTTAAATCCACAAAAGAAAAAACATATTAACGACAGATCATTATTATTGTCCCATTATATAGTTGTTTTAGAAAAAACATATATATATATATATATATTATTATCCCACTGTATCATTTATGGCAGGTCAATCATCATAGACCAACAACCATTATTATTATGCTATTATAAACCTTAATATATATATACATATATATCACCATTTTCCATAGGATAATATGTAGATCATCATCATTAACCCATTATTATTGATGCATATAATAATAGTGGTTAATATATATATATATATGGGTAAATTATAATATTTCACTAACCTGAATTAAGGCCATTTGGGGATGATTTCCCTTATTAACCATGATTTCCAGTGAGGTCGCAGTGAGGTCGTTATAATTTACC
>Ga0126342_10008906_pt1 | contig 17972 bp, 25 predicted proteins | sample Cyp1metagenome_FD_92528 | JGI IMG/M metagenome (GOLD analysis project Ga0126342, IMG submission 92528) | Coral microbial communities from Lord Howe Island, Old Settlement Bay, Australia - Cyphastrea 1 metagenome | ecosystem: Host-associated > Invertebrates > Cnidaria > Coral ... | reverse complement strand
TTTCAAAATCACACCCTTGAGCCAAAATGGCCCCAGGCCAAGCTGGTTCAAGGGTTTCCCTCCCACAAACACCCCTCTCATGTCATTTAGTTGTTACAACAACAGTTTCACTGTTTCACCCAAAAATCATAATTATATTATATATCATGTTATATTATATTATAATTAAAATTATAAATATCTAATATTATATCAGATTATATTAGATTATATTATGTTATATCATAATTATATATCATAATTATATTATATCATATCATGTTATATCATATTATAATTATAGATATCTAATATTATATTATATTATATTATATTATATTACATTACATTATATTCTATTATATTTTATCACATTACATTATAATATATCATATTATTTTATTATGTCATATTATTGTATTATATTATTGTATTATATGTACATAATATGTGTGTGTGTTAGATATTGAATTATCATGACCTCAGTTTTAGGCGATGGGAGGCAGGAACAGGACCCAGCTGCTCCCGCTTTCGCTTCTCCAGTTCTCGGATCCTCTGCATGACCCCCGGGATGGCATCGTAGCGCAAATCCGCCGCAGCATCCACATCATGACGGGCCTGTGAAAACGTATTGTGTATGTGAGGGATATAAGATGATATAAGATGATATAAGATGATAAAGGACAGGTATTGGAATGTACATTCATGTCTTATTCAATACGAATGCAAATATGCATTGTACGTGTGCATATATCCATGCGATGCGATGCAGTGCGGAGCAGTCATAATATAGATTTTTCTACTGTATGTTTATGCAAATGAACCGAGTAGAAATAAATTTGAAAACGAAAACTCAATATCCATGGATAACCATGGATAACCATGGATAACCATGGATAACCCCCTAGTCATATTTGGCTTCAATCGGCAGCCTCCATGAGGTCCAACTTCTGCTTCAACTCTTGGAGCTTGGACTTGGCTTTGCTGAGATCTTCAATGAGCTCGCGTTCCTGGAAGGACCAAAAACACAACGGGGCGTTCCTGGAAGGTTCTACAGCACTTTGAAAGTAGGACAAAAATGCAGACATTGCAATCAATCTGGGTAAATTATAATAATTCACTAACCTGAAATAAGGCCATTTTGGGATGATTCCCCTTACTAACAATGACTTACCCAGATCAATCACAAAATGCTCCTGCGGAGATTTGCATCAACATGTTCAATCCAGATTTGAGCCACCAAATTGGTGACGAACTTTCAAAAAATGAACTTTGACACCCAAATTTGACCCAGATTGGAGAGAATCCCTTGTGTTTACATACATATATGTATGTATGTAACGTGTATATATATAATTATATATAAGTATATACTATATATATATGTAATTACATATACTTATATAATCTTATATATATATACATTCATAAAACATGATGCTACGAGTATGTATTAACACACATGTGTATATCATCTTCCAGTTACACCAGCTTTCCGCCGGGGGATCCGTCACCGAGTCACCGCGCCTGTTGGTATCTGGCCCTCAAAGGCGCCAGCTCCTCCCCGAGCGAGGACAGCTCCTTCCGCGCGTCCTGCAGACGCGCTTTCGAGGCATCATCCTGGCACTCGTTGTTCGAAAAAATGGCGAGAAAATTGATGGAACGCCTATGGTTTCCCGGTTTCCCAGAGGGACATGACTGGAAATGATATATATATATATATATATATTATATATATTATATATATTATATATATGTATATATATATATGTGTATATATATATATATATATATGTGTATATATATATGTGTATATATATACATATATTCTAGAGAGAGAGAGAATGAGAGAGATAGATATAGACTTCTATAAATGGTGGTGTTTCATGATTTTTTATTGGAATCTGCTGGAGGCTAACCCATATAAACTGATTGAAGATCTGGATTTAACCATCAAAAATTAGTTTTGCCGATGAATGACCCATGGGGGTGCATGCGGTATACCATATACCCCTTGGAACTCGTATACTATATATGATAATAATCCTTTGGAACTCGTGGTCCTCTTTTCTGAGACAAACCCGTCTGTTAATCTTCATTACATGACTGTGATTTGCTTCCATGGCCAACTTAGATGTTGTGGATGTACCGCAGTATCCCTGTGGAGTTTCAGTGAAATATATGAGTCAATTGGGATAAATTTAATCGTGCTTATGGATGGACAGTCATCATGAAAGCATTTGAAACCACCAACCAGGCACCTGGGTCAATTTGCTTATCAAACCATCCCGGAGTCCAACAATTCTGACTGATATCAAAGTACTGTGTATCCGTGATGTTGCTTCGCCAAGTTGATTTAGGGGATTTACTAAGTGTTGGTTCAGCATAGGTTCAGCCCATGTTTCTGTTCCGTATCTCACCCATTCTTTTCACTCTGTTGGTCATACCCGATCCATGATTTTACCCAAAAAATCTGGAGGCCAACAGAAACTTGTGGTTTTCCCCCTCTGTCGAAACCAGGGGTTTTGCCACCTTCCAAAAAGAAAAAGTACTGGTAAGTAAAAGTAACAGTAATAGCAATCGTAATACACACAGACCCCGAGGTTTGCCCAAGCCCAGAATAGCGTAAATACCAGGGAATTCTGTACGATGTTCAATTATGTTACTAGGGTGTTAACCAGAACATGTTGCTTCTACATATCATATGGAATTATCATACAGTCATTAGGGTTTCTTATAGGGTTTCAAGAAAATATCAAAATCCCCCGTCCCCATGGAACAATTAATCATACAGTCATTAGGGTTTCTTATAGGGTTTCAGAAAATATCAACATCCCCCGGCCTCATGGAACAATTAACCATACAGTCGTTAGGGTTTCTTATAGGGTTTCAAGAAGATATCAAAATCCCCCGGCCCCATGGAACAATTAACCATACAATCATTAAGGTTTCTTGTAGGGTTCAAGGAGATATCGAAATCCCCCACCCCTCTGGAACAATTAACCATACAATCATTTGGGTTTCTTTTCGGGCTTCAAGAAGATACAGTATCAAAAAACCCAAGATATCAAAATCATCATCATCATCATCATCATCGTCATCGTCATCGTCATCGTCATCGTCCTCATCGTCATCGTCATCTTGGCTTGCCCGGACGCTCGTTGCGAGTCCGGGCAAACCTCAGGGTCTTGCCGCAGTAATAGTAATAATAATAAGATATAATAAGAATAGTAAAAGAACATGAAACAACAACATCTGGCACCTTCACCAGCAAAAAAAAAAACATCGCCATCATCGCCCCCCCTCCCTGTGGCACCTTCTCCTTGCTGAGCGCCTTCACTTCCACCTCCAGGTACTGCCTGCGGCGTTCCAACTTGTCGATCTGCTCCGGCTGCGAGCTGAGCTGCACGCGGATCTTAGAGCACGCCTCCGTTCGCGGGAAATGGGGGGAGCCAGGCCTCCAAGTTTTGATGTTGGGCTTGCCAAAATTAAATCCTTGAACGGAAAAAAATAGGGGTTGACCAAGGATCATTTGTGAATGGAGTCAGTAGGGTAGCTGTTTTGAAGCAGAAATGGCTGGTTGCCTTATTGTCCAGTTGTAAATCTATCCACTTATTGAGATTTCGATCAGCAGCCCTAGCTATCCTGGGTGTAAAACAAGTTAGCTAACTATGGGGCATCACGTTGACCAACAGGAATGAGGAAATGTCATGGAGATGTAGCAGGAGATTGTGTGAGATTTATCGGATGCACATATCATCTATATAAATTATATTAGTAATCTATATATAGTAAGAACAGAATGCGTACAGAAAAATGCAATGTCAGATTTCATGGGGATATTGCTAGCAACCAAACAACCACAACAAAAATGGGAATCGGCGGATATTGCATAGTCTAACAGACATATTGTTTTCTTGTTTGTTGTCAATCATATAGCCATATCCAACAATAATGTCTTTCTGCAGACCAACCACTTCTCTCTATAGACTACCCATCAGAAAAAAATATGTCTTAGAATCCGTTGCATAGGATTCAGCAAATCATCCTCGAAACTTGAAGGTCAGTCTGGGCTATTCACCATTCCACACACTTCAAGACTGTTGGGGTTTCTAACTTTCACCTCTTGAGGGCTGTATTCAGGACTTTCCAGATGAATCCATGCGAAAGTTGTGAACTGCTGTGTGCCAATCTGGGGCAGAAGCGTCATTGAAAAATCTGAATTTGAATCTACCTATTACTGAGCCATCGGGGATAAAATCTAGGCCTCCATCTTCAAGTATTAAAAGAAGCCATGCAATTGAATCACCAGCAACGAGCTTGCCTCGTCCAACAGGTCCACTGCCTGAGGGCAATGCTCTTACTCTAATGTGGAAGCGAAGAATCTGCCACTTGTGAAGGATTTACATAATTTGTTTATGAATGAACTCATTGATTGATCAATGCATTATGAACATGGTGTTTTTTCCTTGTCAGGGTAGACTACCAGATGGTACAGTATCGGATGTTGCTTCGAAACTTCAGAAACCAGTTTCACTTCCCTTTGAGGAGAGTAGCAACCCTTGGGGGTGCGACAGACAAGTTCTAACCTGAAGTGGTACATGTAAAAAGCAGCTAGAAAGGGCTCCACAATATGATCAATATGAAGTTTCACTGCCGGCATGACATTCCCACCTTGTCTGGTAGAAATCTGGTGGTGATGTAGCGGTCCTGGGACACTGAAAGGATGGAGATTAAGGCGCACCTTGAGGGTCACATTGAACAACCATCTTGGCCACCTCTCACATTCCCCTTGTTTCATGCACTATCCATATGTGTTCCTTTTATTCCGGCGTTCTCATGTTCATGAGTCACTTTCAGAAATGTTACTTGCACAGCTTGGTTCTCGGCAGTCCGCCTGCTGCGCACCGGGCCAAAAGTTTTACAGTACATCCTACAACATCCTGTGGGACTTGGAAAAGTCAAATGTGCTGGGTGGATGTGTATATTTATATATGCATATATATATATATATATGCGTGTGTGTGCATTATATTCATTTACATGTGTATATGTATGTATATATACATACGTATGCATATTTTGCATACTATGCATAGCATAGCATAACCAACTCAACCAAAGTTCACTGAATTATATATATATAAGTTGTATCCACACCTTTTGCTGTTAGTGTTCCCATCTCTTGAAACCACCATCCGCATCCCAAACCACTATCAACTATAAGCAACCAACGTCAACCAACATATTTGCTTGATGAATAGTTATAGTAATTTATAGTTGGTTGCGATATTTATCACCATGAATCATTGATAGCTGATAGCTATAGGTTGCAATATCACCATCATAAACCAACCAACTATAATTATCACCACAAAAAGGTTGGTAGATAACTATAAACCATCACTATAAACTATAAACCATCATCATCTTGGTTGATGATCACCATAATCAACAATCCAAGGATATCCAAGGCACCGACAATGTGGCCGCAGCCACCAGCGCGGCGTCCAAGATGCTGACGCCGTGGTGCGCCGCGTAGCGCTCCTTGAGGCCACGCAGAATCGTTACGGCCGTCTGCACCGAGGGTTCCTGGGAGGCCATGGGAGGCCATGGGATCCATGGGATCCATGGGACGGGAATGGGAAACATTGGGAAACCACCAATGGAGAGGTCATATGATTTACTGAGATTTAATGGGATTTAATGGGATTTAATGGGATTTAATGGGATTTAATGGGATTAATATGATAGGGATTTCAACTCATAATCTGAGTGTAATATGATCTAAAAATGGGATTTCATCTGATTCTAAGACCGCCATAGGGATTCACTGTAATATGATTCGCATAGGGATTTCCATGGCAATATATAGGTGGCCCGTTAAGTTTCATGATTTTCTCATTGGGATTTCCATGGCCATCATCCCATCAGTCCATCAGTATTATGAATGATACGGATCATTCATATAATCAATGAAGTTGCAGACAATTACTGATAAGTAATCATTCAATATCATTAATACAGTCAATCAACTTAATTATTGAGAATTATGTAGGTCCATACTAATCCATGTTAGTCCATATTAATCATTAATCCATATTAATCCAGTATTAATCCATATCAATCCACATCAATCCATCTGAATCCATGATCAGCCAGCTCCGTCCTCCACCGTCACCTGTTGGAAGCGCCGTTCCAGGGCGGCGTCTTTTTCGATGTACTTCCGATATTCATCCACCGTGGTGGCGCCAATACAACGGAGCTCCCCACGGGCCAACATGGGCTTCCTGGATGGCACGGCTTCATCAAAATTCCTCAAATATGTTATTTACAGCTAGGCTGTAACCAGTTTACGCACCATTTAAGGCAAGTGCAATGATGACAGGGAATGGTGACATTCAATCAATGGTGTTTCTTGGCGTAGAAACCTGCTCTTGTACAGTATAAAATATATATATATAATGTGTTTGTTGCTTATTCTATTCATGATATATGAAAAATATTGAAAAATATTCCCTTGTGTTGTATCCCGGAGCATCAAATTCGTGATGGGCCCCTGCCATCCGCTTCAACTGGCTGGGCCCATCAAATCAGCCAACATCGGGTCATCAGGCTTTGATTTCCAGTAGAATGAACCAATCAATTAAATATGATTAACCATTATTAATGATGGATGATCTATTATTAACTAATTGTTATATGATTAACCATTATGAACTACTAAGACTATTATTAACAATCATTACCTATATGCAACCCTGATGATCATCCAACTGCAATACACATCCAGGTGTCAGCAAGTTGGCGGCATCCATGGCACCGTCCGTCTTGCCGGCACCGATCAACAAGTGCGCCTGAAGCGGCAAACGATATGCGGTTTGCGTACCGGTTGGATCAATTGGTTTGCTTCAGGTGTCGCCCCGTGGAATGGGGAATACAGAATACAATAATCACAGGTTCTCTCCCACCTGACTCTGACATCTCTGTGGTGGCATATGGCTCCCCTGTAGATTTAGTGACGCCATGAAACTCTGAGTCCAAGCCCTTATTGCTGCAAAGTGCAAATCCGATTTGCTGTACAGGGAAAACACGAGGGCATTTCAAAAAGTGTGCCTCGCCAAAATTCCTGTTTGCCTAGCCAGGAAACGAAATTCGTAGCTCCAACTGGCTCCCCATTTAATGAGGAATGCGGATAGCCATAGCTCTGAACCGCTTCCTCCTAAGCACTGGATAGACTGTTGGCCATCTCCAGGTTGCAAAGCACCACGCCTCATCGATGAAAAGCACCACGCGACCTTCGGCGTCTTTCACTTCTTGCAAGACAGCCTGCACAGTTGCGACACGGATGTAAAACAATGCAGTACAGGTGACAATATACTGTGGATAATTCATGGGTAGGTGAAAAAGGCTGACTCGGGTTTGAGATTTCATCCAGACTATGTACAGTAATTGCAGTACCCATCGATATAATTCGATTCAGATAGATACCGATAGAGAACTAGACAGAGATATGTACACAGAATCCTACAGTGATCTAAATATGGATCTGAAAAAATTGCAATAATAATTTTTGGGGGATAGTTACCCTTTACATTCACCATCATTCGAGTGATGCCGCGTTGTGAGATCGTTGTGAATTATCCAGAGTTATGACTGGTAAGTTTATCTCATTATATACAGTGTTATATATATATACATTATATATATATATGTACCATTATATACCCCATGTTCATCCATTTTCAGTGATTGACGCCCCCTTTATGCTGATCCCCAATTTTTATTGGTAGATCATAAATTATATGTGATGTTATGTAGTGGGAGTGGGATATGTGATGTCTCAATAAAATGTGATACCATCGGATTATATGGGTTTGTCTAGAAATAGAGTAGCCCAAAATTCAATGGGTTATCTATAATTTTCCCTATCGGAATGACTCTTTTGGGGTATACCATGGTATACATTGGTATACCTAAAGACACATCCATATCCCGTTGATATGTCAAATGTTGCTAAGCACATCCGATTCTTCCCGCCGGTGGAGCGGCCTTCAATCGCTCCTCGAATTCACCGCGATACTTGGCACCGCTGATCAGTGCACCGACGTCCAGGGCAATGACACGACAGTCCTGCAAGCCAGGCAAAGCACTGTAGCAGTGAAGATTCCCTCTTGAATGGGGGGTTTAACCACCAACAACAGGGATTTGATATGATTTATATAATATGTTTTGATGGAAGTTACAGAACCATTACCCCATTTCGTTCGATGATTCACCTTTGAAAAGTGGTTAATTTCAATAGCTATGTTCAATCACCAGAGGGTATTTCCTTTGTACTACCGGGTTTATTGGGGATTATGAACTAACCCATAGTAAGGATAGCAATTAACGATTATCAACCAACCAGTATAATGAGGCGGACAGGGGTCAAAAACTATCGAATCCCCTGGTGAACCCCAAAATAGTTGATTGTTATGGATGTTCATTCCCCCCACTATCGTATGATTGGTTTTGACCCATCCCCGTATTTGGCTCACCCGGTGTAGAACCTTCGAGCTATCCAAGTTTGGGGGAATCATCTTAGGCACCGAGTGAATTGAGGGTCCAAATCTCAAGGTTTGGTTCTTAGTCCAAACAAAACCATGGTCGAAATGGTTACTTCCTAATCTTCAGAACAAAAGTCATGTGCCAGGGTTCAGCCTCCACTTTTTTGTGATCGTTTCGAGGTAAGGACCTTCGTCAGCATTTTCGGCATCATCATCATCATCATCATCATCACCACCACCACCACCACCATCAGCACCACCGCCACCATCCTCACATTCCATCAATGTTGCTTCCATCCCCATAGTTTTAAAGCAGCCTCCTCATTCACTGCTCCCAGTCAAATCATGTCCCTGGCCTTCAATGCCTCGGGGACATCCTTGGTGACCACCCGTTGCGCCAGCCCTTCCACAATGGCGGTCTTGCCAACGCCAGGGTCGCCAACCTGAAACTGCTCATCTGGGTGGTTTCAGCCATGGAGACAACAAGGGATTATTAACCAACAAAAAACGAATGCCCGGCAATTAGAAATCTCCTAAACAATCCTAAACATGACAGCTTTATTGGAAGATCATCAATAATAATTGGTGGTTTTTCCAGCAATCCATGTCTGATTTCCAGGGGATAACCAACAACAATGGGTGTCTTGAGACAATTGATCTGGCTGACGGTTGAACCACCCAGCCCCACCATTGTCACCAACTGAGGTGCCAGGATGGGGTTGTTCTTCGTCCTTCGTGCCAACACCTGCAAACTTGGCAGCCAGGCTTGGCAAATGTGGTGCACACACACAAGACCCATGCTGAAGCCAGTTTTTGCGGCGGAAATTTACAAGAAAAATGGCACGCCCCAGGACCGCAACACCCGTTTTGTGTGAGCCTGCGCTGTTGAAATGCACATGGACATGTCACAAGAGCCATTTTATGCGGAAATTTACAGAGAACATGCCGGACGCCCCGGATACCACCTCGACTGAACACCGGGCCCTAACCCTGACCGTAAGAACCCCAAGTGTGGCCACACTGTGGGAATATTGGTACCCCAAATATTCCCAAATCATCCAAACTTAGAAAAACGACCTAGTATTGTTTCAACCATGGTGAAACAACCATGGTGACTTGGGGATCCAGCATTTTACGAGAAACCTCCTACCCTCTGGTAATTTAACGTAGCTATTGAAAATGACCATTTATAGTGGATTTTCCCATTAAAAATGGTGGATCTTTCCAGAGTTATGTTAATTTACCAGAGGGTAATCTTTCCCATCAACATTCCCCGGCCCCCCCCCGCTCCCCCAAACCCATCCTGGATCACGCGTCGGATCTCCTCGTCTCGGCCAATGACGGGGTCCAGCTTGCCCGCCTCGGCGTCCGCGACCAGGTCGCGACCGTACTTGTTCAGGGCCTGCCATATTTCGGCCGAGGGACACAAAATGATGGCTTTCAGCCACTTAGCAAAAAAAGATGTTTGGATGATTTAATGATTTGACTGACAAAAAATGGGAAATGGAGCATCAAAATGATGAATATGAGGGGGATCCAGATATCTAGATTTTGAAGAAAAAACGCGAGAGAGAGAGAGAAAGAGAGACAGAGGGGGGATCCATTTTTTGGAAAAAATAAATAGGGATAGAACTTTGAGAAAAAAATCGTGCAACTTAGATTGAAGAACTGCAAACAGAGATCAAGAAACATTTATATTTCATTTAAAAGGAATAAGTGTGTGAGCTCCGAAATTGCAAACTCTCCAGATGCCATCCTCAGTGTGGACGGAAAACCAATACTGATTTTGAAACTACCAACCAGAATTGATTTATCTCCCTATTTTGCTGGTGATATTCAATCATATGTCAATTAAGTTTTGGGTAAGATTGGAATTCTCATGGATATTTGCTGAACGGAGCCGCAAAAATAAGACATACAGATTCCTCGAACGCCGGATTCCCGATTGGGAAAATAAAACCAAAACTCCGCTTCGTCAGACTCATCAAAGTCATCAAACCCACATGTTTGACAATTTTCAGTGGGCGAAACCCATGTTGAACCCCTGGTTCGCCTCATTTTGAGAGGCACCCATGGTTGCGTCACCCCGTGACCCCCGGTAGGGCGGTGCCAGGGCCTCGAAGTTCTCGTCGCCCGTCTGGCTGTCCACCTTGCGACTGCCACGGACGTCACCCATGGCCGTCTCCAGCTGGGTGATGCTATAGCCGGCGCTGCTCAATATCTCCTGGGACCATGGGTATGGTATATCTAATATGGATATCCATGGTATAATTGGGGACATGCATATGATAATTATATGATATGGGATATGAACAATGGGATACTTCATCCATTCATGGGATATAATGGGATGATTCATCCATAAAATGAAGATGTTTCCATCATGACCATCATGGGATTATAATAGACATTTATTTCATGGGATATTTAGAGGGATGTGTGGTGCATAATGGCTAATTTTCCCATTAATGTGACAACCAAAATTGTATAAACCCCAATGACCTGCCATAGTTGGTATAAAGCATCCCGAAACATGACCTCGCCATAAGTGGCAAGGCTGGCCCTGTGGCTGGCCGTGACTTGATGACACGCAACAGCTGCATGCAAGCTTAGAATCATGGTCTGGAAGTGCAAAGTTTCTGGTTGTTTTTCAATTTCTACTTCTCATGTTGTGTCTTTCTCTGCTGCTTTGTGCCTGCCGTGTGTTCCATGCACAAGCCTGACGGAAAACAGTCGGTGGCTCCTTGATGGGTTTCTGCTTCAGCAAGGCCAAGAAGAGGTCCGTCAGACTAAGATAACCTCCAGCTATGGGCTGCGCTTATCATTGTGTATCTACTTATCCATGAGGCTCCATGTTTGGAAACATCCCGAAAGGGAATGGCTCAAACATGAGATGCCAATCAACAAGCAGCTGTCAATACTTTTGACCCATCCATATAGTTCCACATGTAGGTAGCCTATGCCTCGAGAATTATTGGTGAAATTCCGATTTTGGGCTGGCTGCGGCTACATCCCTATTTTGGGTTGGTTGGGTCCCAGCTATTGTGGCTCAATCCCATGTTTCATTGGCTGTTCTCCCAAAATTGAGTTATTGAAATCCCTGCTTTTGTTGCATAAGTCCCAACTTTCGCTCTGTCGCTAAGTCACAGTTTTTGCTTGTCAAATCCTGATTTCTGTACCAGCTAAATCTCCATTCTGGTCGGCAAAACCCTCCTTAGGTTGCTTTAAATCCAATCCTTGAATCTGAAATCGTCTTGCTGTTTTTACTTTGTAGTGTGTACCACGCTGTACCCTTCCCAATCAATTGGATAAATTACAATGATTCATCCACCTGGAAAGTTTGACCATCATTTGCATGGGGATGGTTGGTTGCCCTTTATATTCGCTACTACTAGTAGTATTCCAGTGACGACGCTTTGCAAGGCCTGATCGAATTCAGAGTCATGCTTGGTAAATCCCTTCAATTATACCCCATGATATCCCATTTTAATCCATTTTATTGGTTGATTCCCCATTCATGCTGATCAACATTACTGTACATCCCCATGATATTCCCCATAAAAATCTCCATGATTCCCCCTAAAAAAAACCTATTGTACCAGCAATTTTCATAGTTAAATCATGTTAGATCCCATTTTCTTGGGTTCAGAGTTGTGGTTGGTGAACCCCCCTGTTATTTCCAGTGTCTACCCCAGTATCAGTGCTTGATTCCCTGAAGTCATGGACCGACCCACCAAGTGACTATCTCCACTCTGCTTCCGCAGCTTTTCGGCCTCGCTCAGTGCGGTGCGCATGGCATTGTTCGGGGGCAAATCCTGGCGCTGAACTGGAAGCTCAGGGATGACCAAAAGAACGTCAACGAAAGGTGTAAAGAACCTGAGAATTGCAGCAACATTTGGGAATTTAAGGGAACCAAATGCAAAAAGACATGGGAAAATCAGCAAAATTGTGGATTTAAGGGATGCAACAAACAGGTTGAGGTTGAAACTCTTGCAATTCAAGGTAAATTGTCGGATCAAGAAAAAGACTTACCACCAAATGTGGCGGGTTGACAGTTTTGATCAAATGGCGATTCAACCGGTAATTTTGGGATTTAACCAACAGGAATCAGATGGAAACGGTGCCCCGCAAAGGAGGGAGGTACAAACTGTTGGATTTCACCAAAAATGGGATGCTCTGGATTTCACCATTGCGACTGTTCACCTGTCACTTCAACCATGGCATTGGGCACCTCTACAGTAATTCCATTGATGAATTGCCAGTTCCCCGTCTTAAAGTTGCCTTTTCTGGGGTGTACCCCATTTTCAGACCCAGATCTTCATATCAAACTGGTTATATACTATATCTTCCATGTTGTCAACATCGCCCATATGGTTGAATCCCCACAACTGATCATCAACCAACCATGATATCTCCATATCCCATAATTTCCGATGATAATATATATATATATATACATATACACTCTGTATGTGTGTATATATAATATATTATTATTATATATATATTGTATATATATATATTGTATATATATATATATATTGTATATATATATTGTATATATATATATATATATATATTGTGTATATATATATTGTATATATATATATATATATTATTGTATATATATATATATATATATTATTGTATATATATATATATATTATTGTATATATATATATATATTATTGTATATATATATACACATACCCATCATTGTTGCTTAAATCATGTTCACACTCCCAGATTTTCCCCGAAACTGCAGGGACTTTCCGCCTCCGGAGCCGGAGACTGGGAACTGAAGCTGCCCAGCAGACGCTCGCAGCCCTTTACCAGCTCCATGCTGTCACCGTTGAGGCGACTCAAGACCTGGAGAGACGAGTGGGATGAAATTGGGAATTACTTGGGTACCAATTCAAATGGGATTGATTTCATGGTGATGCAATAGTGACTTTTTCTAGTGGTGATTCACTGGGTGTTTTACTGCGTGGTTTACTGGGTGGTTTACTGGTTTAGCTGTTGTGATGGGTTTCAATAACAGGTGGTTTGCTGTGGTTCTTCTGGATGGATTTTGCTGGATGGTTTTCTTGATAATGGAGGTTTTGATAGATGCTCTTGATGGACGCTCTTGATTGTCTTCATGGAATTGTGATTCAAGCAATGTTCTGGATGGATATGTTGATAGGGGTTTTATGGTCGTTGAGTGGACTCTTATAGTCCCTTAATTAATGGAGTTGGGATGGAATTGCTTATGGTTTCTCAATGGAATTGTCTTTGTGGATGTTTTCCATGGAATTGTTGATGAACGTTGGAGGTGTCTTAATGGCCTTTTACTGTAATAGATTGCTGGATGGATGGATGGACGGATTGATGGATGGATGCTCCATAGTCTTATGGTTGTTTTTATGGCTTTTGTTAACCTGTCAAAATATGGGAACAAACTAATAAAACTAATTGACCGCTAGAAAAATCTGCAGGATTTGGGGAGGACACAAATCAAATACAAAATTCGAAACATGATTTGGTCGTTTGGAGTCACGAAAATTCATTCAGAAGATGAACCAGGTCGGAAACTGGCAGGTCCGCTGAGCCCGTGACTTGAGCTGGAAGGGAAGTCTTGTCTTTCACGAGAACTGTGAAGATGTGTGCAGGATCCAACTGCAAGTGTCCCTTCTCCTGGCTGAGATGTTGGTTCTCATGACAAATGCCAGTAGTATTGGTCTTCATGGACTGTTTGTCATACCAAGCATGCTGGAAAGTCTCCTGGGGTCAAATACTGTATCAGGAAATTCTGAAGGTTGAGGTGGAAAGAAAATGAAAGGGTGGACATTTTAGTGATAGCAACATTGTTGTATTCAAAACCAGCTTACCCAAACATCCAGCAGAAATTCAATGGGTTTAGGGCACCCTAGAGCAATGGACAATTCCTATGTGCCAAGAGGAAAAACACCTGGGGGATTCCAGTGCTAGGCTAGGTTTCCTTTTCAGAGGCTACTCTCTATCAACCTCGCAGGGAGCAATCCCATTTGTACCTCTCCTTGGCGAGCCGCGCCGCATCCTTGATGACTTTCCCCGTCATCTCGGTGAAGTCGGCCGAGCCGGACATTGCGAAAGAAGCGTGACGAATTTGGGTGTGAATGAAGGTGAGCCAAAATTGCTGCAGCGGGAATATTTGCAAAGGGCGAATTTGCCAGAAAATCCTGCAGGGCCGAGAAAGGCTAAAAAGATCTGAAAAGAAACAAAAGTTTTGCGGAAGCACCCAGGCACCTTTAGCCGCTTGGGGCTTGCATTGCTTGGTCATGTATTCAGAGTTGTCCAAATCAACTGTCATCAGCCCTTTGTTGATGGAAATGCTTGATGGCATAGTTACCAATATTTAAACTTACCTAGAAATTGATGTATACATATATATATATATATATATAATTGTATTATATATATATACTTATTTATATCTATGCCGTAAACTAAGCCACCCCACGTGCCGGGCACTTCCCCATCCTGGCCTTTCGCATTCTGTCCCAAGAAGCCCCTGAAGCCTGGACCCGTGGGGTGAACATCGCCCAGTTACCCTGGATGATGTGGATGATTTGGATGATTTTCCCATTGCAAAAGAACAAAAATCTAGCAGATTCTAGCAAGAACGGAGCTCAAATCCCGTTCAAAACGTGCAAAATTCATCGATTTCCATCTTGACCAAGGGTTTTCTTCTTCGTTTCCCGCCTGCATGGCGCTGGATGAGCTCCAGAAAGGAACAGGGCACCACCTCTTCTGTGCCGCAGCCGAAACGGTGAGGCACCTCATCCTGAGTCAAAAACTGGGAGAATCGCAGGTGGCGCGCTGGAAAAGGTTCCGTTTATAGATGATGTTCCCATGAAACCCCACCCATTTATATCGATTTATGGAGGATGTTCAATTGCTGGTTTGGAACTGGGATGATGTATATAAACCGAGTACAAAAATGGGACGACTCCAAGTAGGGTACGTAATGACCAGTTCTGTTGACCAGGTACTAATTGGAACGATCCTCCAAGAGGGAAGATGCTGGAAGTGGGGTTTAGCATGGAGAAGCCTCCCACTTCCACTTTTCCAGAACCACGGCTACATTACCAGGCTTGATCAGGGGGAGTAGAATCCAGCAGGTGGTAGCGTCTGAAAAGAAAACAACCGCATGTCCCTAAGCAAAATGGGTGTGTCTGAAAAATCAGGTAGATCTCCCTTAAATGTTTTAGATCATTTCGGAAGAATGATGATCAACTTGATCAACCATTGGATTTTGGAGTACTCCATTTAAAATCAGTAATCAAAATGGCCAATTCACCATTTATACCCTCTGGTTATTTAACGTTGCCATGGAAAATCACTGTTTTTAATAGGTAAACCATCTATAAATGGGCCATTTCCCATGGCTATGTTAAATAACCAGAGGGTACCATGGATTTTCTCATTCAAAGCTCCATAAAAATGGTGGATTTCCCAGCTTGCCATGGTGGAACAGTCCCAGCAGCTGCCATGGTGGAACTCTGCTCCAGGGACACAGCGGGACTGCCTGTGGGGAGTTTCGGGCAAGTGCACCGCCGGACTATATATATATAATATAATATATATATATATATTATATATATATGTGTGTGTGTGTAAATGTGTATGTATAAACATAAATTAATTATAAATTATATCGATTATATCATATCATATCATATAATATCATATCATATAATATAATATCATAACATATCATATCATATTACATTATATAACCTTACATTGTATCATATCATTATATAAGGGATACCATATATTCCTGTATACATTATATTACATCCCCTTACTTGGAACCTTGCGTCAGGCCATCGCTTCCGCCGGCTCGGTTGAAGACCAAACCGTTGGATTGCAACAAGGCCTCCCGAAATGTGGAATTCACCAAGGATTCACAAGGGAAATCGGGAAATCGGGGGAGATTTACTTCAAATACATGGCTTTCTCTGAAAATGTGAGTTTTTTAACCAAAACAAAACTTTGGAATTTCCCATTGACATCACTACTTTGGGGGATAGCCTATTTTCAGACACGGCCACATAGCCATTTTAATCTGAAAAATGATGAAAAAGAAATAAACATCGTAAAACTGGGGAGATTTGCAGTGGCCAGTTTGACTATTCCTCTCTATTGTATATAGCACAATATGTATAGATACATAATATATATATATATCGTACAATGTGTATATATATATAATATACATATATATATATACATATATATATATACATAAAGGTTTCGGCTGTAGCGGCCCCACGACTCGGCCATCACCTAAGCGGCAACTAGCCATTGCCGCGGGCGCTTTCGCACCTGAGCAGCGCCTTGCCTGACTTGTGCTCTGTGAGCCTCGTGCTGGCTCACATCACCATTGCTTACACCGATTGACTTGCTCGTTGGTGTACTTCTTGGGCTTTGGGGACTTTGACATCAAGGTTTCTGCACTCTCGAGTCCCAGCTCGTTAACTCCTGGGTCAGTGGCTGCCGTTAAATTGGCCCACTGTTTGGTTGTTGAAATCTTCGGGTTTGGAGTTTGACGTGTTCCTCCTTACTGATTTCCACCTGGTGCTCAACTACTTGATGTTCTTTGCCCTCTTTGGTATTCTGGCTTCATTGACCCATAGCCATTACGCCCACACAGAGGAGAACAGCCAGACGACAGCGTGCTTTAGCACGTCATCGTTGGTATCTACACAGAACTGGACGCATTGTCTTGGACTGGATACAACTTCAAGCCTTGTACAAACGCTTGAAGAACCATCACAGCCGCGACATCCAGTTCTTAGCCAAGATTCGACAAGCAATGGCGAACTATGGAGACCCATGGAGATGCCGCTTCTGCATGCGGATGGTCAGCCCAACAGCAGATTGCTGCGGAGGTTGCTGGGGTTCTTGGACGATGTGCCACGACCCCACTTACGTGCACAAGCAGCCCATGAGAAAAGATGCTCCACCAGGATATGCGCAACAGGAATGGTCAGAGACGCCATGGGGCAACTCCGAGGGCCCATGGCGTGCGTCCCGAAAATCTCCCAGGAGAAGGACGCAATCACCGAGACACAGAAATGCCAATTGGAGAGCAAATTCACGACGGCGACAACAGCCGGAAGATCCACCGGATCTGACAGGTGGAAAAGGCCAAGAAAAAGGCAAGACACAAGACAAAGGCGGCGCAACAGCCTTTGGACACTTGCCGCCATCCACTACTTGGATATCGCCACCAGTGGCACCCTTCTCAACGGAGACAGCAGCTCCAGCATCAGCTTCCACAACATCGAGCGTGATGCAGCCCTTTGGCAAGCCACGACAAGACAAGGAGGATGCGGAACTTCAAGCTCTACGGCATCTTCATTCTCAACTACGTGGACATACAGGGGAGCAGCCAGAAGAGGTCAAGAAAGCACT
>Ga0126342_10008905_pt1 | contig 17974 bp, 20 predicted proteins | sample Cyp1metagenome_FD_92528 | JGI IMG/M metagenome (GOLD analysis project Ga0126342, IMG submission 92528) | Coral microbial communities from Lord Howe Island, Old Settlement Bay, Australia - Cyphastrea 1 metagenome | ecosystem: Host-associated > Invertebrates > Cnidaria > Coral ... | reverse complement strand
GAGGGCGGACCAGGGGGGAATCGATACCCCACCGTCACCCAATTGCCACCTGGTACATAACCCTAAAAAACTTTACCTGTGGCCACCTTTTTTACCACCTATTTTCCCGATTTTTGGCCAGTTGGGGGCGCTCTGCCCCCAGACCCCCTTAACTCACTTTGTTCGCAAAAAGAACTTCGCCTAGCCTAGCGGCTGGCTTTCGTGATATACAATTATTTATTATGATATATTATGTATATTGATGGATATTGTATCCTATCTACTCATCCATAGGAAACTTGGTGCCCATGAACAAGTATAGGAAAACAACGGAAAACAATTTGTGTGGCCCCTTAAAAGAAGAAAAAGGTTCCTTGCTTCCAGTCAATCCCCAAAATGTTGCAGCGACGTGCTCCTTAGGGTTATCCGCAGGGTCGAAGTTAGGGTACTTCTCCTGCAGGAACCACACTTTTAGCATCTCTTGCACTGCCTGATGCGGAAGGTTGGCGATCAAATCCTTTTGCATTTTACATAATTTTAATTCATTTTACATCTTTCAAAGGACTCGGAGACCTGCGGTCACCAATAGGTCTTACCCTTACCGTATGCTTGAACACGTCCAGAATCTAGGCCCTCCCCCTTTCACCTGCACCTTGGCGAGTGTTCAGGGCAGACACAGCTTGGCCAATCGGGCTCTTGGCCCTCCTGGCCGCTGCCATCAACAGCGATGTCACGATGTCCTAAAATCAGAGACTTGTGACTTGTCCGAAGAAAACCGTCCAGGAAGCTTTAACCAAAAGCAAAAAATTGAGGGAAAACTCTACACCAATTTGTTTTCCAGAACGGTAGAAAACTCGATGGACGCCCTTAAGGAACACAAAAGAACACCAAGCAAATTCCAAAATAAGCTCGGGTAGCTTGTTTTCAGGGCCCCAGTCTTTGCTTGTACCAACAACAACAACAACAACAACAACAACAACAACAGAGCAAGCGATCGCCGGTGTGCGAAGCCCTGCAATCAGCACACCTGCTCACCTAGCATGTCTGGACTTCAGCTTTGCCCAGCCTCCAAAGTCGTGTTGGGAAAACCCGTAGTATGTCCAGCTTCTTGAGTGGCCACAGCGTCAAATCATTCACCCGTCACTTGCTCTGCCTGAGCATCACTGTTTAAAAAGAAAGACTTGCCTTGATGGCATCTAAAACGTGTTTTTCATGATTCAAGACTTGCAATGAGCATCAGCCAACGAGCAGAAATCAGCTAGAAGCACCATATGCCAGTGACACTCTCGATGTATCAAAATTGTGCTTTGTGAAAAACGGCACCGAGCTTTGCACGTGCTGGAGCCTGGCAGCAAGGTCTTCCATGCCGAGGAAGTTTGCTCATGCATCAGGAGAGCAAAACTGGGCAAAACCACCCATCACTATTGAATACCACTGATGTTTTCCCTGTCTGAAGAGCACAACAACGGAAAAGTTCAAAGTCATGCACAATTCCGATCTCTCACAGAGTCTGTCTCTCTCTCTCTCTCTGGATGTTCTCCACAGACACCTCACCTTGAAGTCCAGCTCTGGGAACTTCTTGGCGACCTCGCGGTACGCAACTCCAAAGGAGATGTGCCGCAGTCTCTCAGATTCTCTCAGATTCTCTCAGCTCTGAGGGCAAGGCCACCACCTTGTGGGTGTAAAAGTATCGGGCCCTGGCAAACTATTGGTTACTGTAGTGAGAAAGCAAAGAAAAAACAAAAAAATGAAAGCATATGAAAGCGAACAAAGACTGCATCTGACTTTACCTGGATACTGTTTTGCATCCTTTCTAGCAGAGGATGCAAGACAAAGGCGCAGGTGGCGAGATGAGAATTTGTATCTGAATGGAATGGCTACTTGACAATGAGATTGTTTTGTCGTATGAAGGCCGGCATCGGTTGATGCCACTTCCTTGATCTTAACAAAGCCCCTGCACCGAGGCTTCAACCACTCAGCTTGCGTCAGAGGTCCACCAATTGCCTATCAAGAAAGGTTCATTGAGGATGTGGCAATCAGGATCCCAACATGTTCAGATACCACACCTGTGCAGAGCCTCTGCACATCATCACAACAAGCGGCCGGCAACAGCCGGTATTGCTTGCAAAATCACCAAAGGCGTTCAGAATGTGTTAATGAAATCTCCCTTGTCTCCCTTGTTGCATGGAAAAGTTGTTTGTGATGAAGCGTTATCAGATCAAGCGTTATCAGATCGATATAGATCGATCATAGCGCTTGTGTATGGACATTCGTTGAAGCAGACCTCCCGAGGCCTCCTGTTTATATCTGTTTATTGGAGTGCTTTCTGCTCCTTGCCCGGCCTCTTCCATTGTCTGTTTGAAGCCACTTCTGGATCTCTGTGGAGACACTTCCTGGCAGCGCCTAGGCAAACGTCGGCGACGGACCGTTTGGCTTTCGAGAATTGAGATCATTTCAGGATCTATTTGCATAATTTTGCATACATTTACCTTTTGGCTTGGCAAAGCTTCTCTGTTCAAACCTTGGGACACTTTGGGCGATACATCACTGGGGCTCATACCAAACCAAGGCATCGCCAAGTGCTCTCACAGCATCAGATGCTTCCTGTGTTCTCCAAACGCGGCAGGATGTAATCGATGCCATTTCGGGACAAGATTCTGACAGGTGTATGAAAATCGTATCGTTCAGCGAGGTGATTTGGGCCTATTCTTAGACAGTTTAATCATGTTTAATCCACATGTTGACATAAAACGTTCCAGCTCCGCTCGCTCTCCTTTTGTGCTTTTTTGACATCAGATGAAGCTCCCACCGCTCGTTGAACTGCGACAATGGCAGAGGCTGCAGCGGCAGCCCGACTTCGTCCACGACTCGCGATTTCAAGAGCTTCCTCTCAGCTTTGTGTCGAAACATAAGGAAACATGTGGAAACGATAGCATCATAATGTGAAGTGTACTATATAATTAGGAAGAGGACTATCGACATCGGAAAACTGCAGATCGGGTGCCCTCCGGGAAAATATCTGAACAGATCGTGGAGGCAACAGAATCAAACCAAACAATGGTCTAACAAAATCGAAGATATAGTGGATATTAGTGGATTAAATCAATCAAAAGAAACCACTAGACCACAATGCACCAGACATCATCCGACATATCTACAGCAACCACATATACAAGTACATACAAGTACCATATACAGCAGCAATCGCTATCACCTCTGAACCTGCCACCAACTTTCACCTTTGACTGTACAGAATCTGCACCACTATGCACCTGTTTGCATTTTATTGGGAAATGCTGCAACGCCACAGTGGCCACAGGATCAATACACCTGGGTAAGGAAGGATCCAAAAAGAATGCCCCCTCCCACTCCCACATAGATCAAACTAAGCCATATTAAGCCTACAAAATGATGGATCATGAGCTTGATGGACCAAATGATTTGCTTGGCTGACAAATGGAAAGAGAACAAGACTTCTATTGATTGGGCCAATGATCAAGCCTTCCTTCCATCCGATACCTTCTTGCATTTGTTTCTTGCATTCTTTGATCTTCTTAAAGATTCTTACCTTCGCACAAAATCCAATTAGCCATGGACAATGCAAGTCTCCTTGGCCAGTTGGAGCCATTGCCGCGCATCTCCCTCCATCTTCACGGCAAAACGCTCCAAGAGCTCCTGTGCTTTGAATTCTGCATCTGCCGCCTCAGCCCGGATCAATGCATCGACCTCAGCACGGCTGCGCCCAGGTGCCGTGGCTGCCGTGGCTGCCTTTGCCCTCGATGCCTTCGATGCTGGGGCTGTGGAAGCTTTTGGCCGTCGCACATCGAAGGCTTTGGCATCAAGAGGCCGTTGCAGCTTTCGGTCCTGGTCCCGTTGGTCCTGTTGGTCCCATTGGTCCAGTTCGTCCCGAAGCCAAAGGTCATTGTGGTCATCGTCTCGGGGCTGCAGCGGAGTGATGCAGCTGGTAGCATGCCTTGCAGCCCTTAAGCGCTTGAGCACAAGCAAAAGGCCTTGCCGCTCAGAGTGCGTGGAGAAACTCGAGAAGGTGGCAGGCAACTCCTGACAACCAAATGGATGGAAGAGTGAGGAGAGCTGATTGCAAATTCCACAGCTCTTGAGCTACACAGCAAGTACCTGTACTGACAAATACATCACATATACCAGCCCCCTTCCAATTATGGTCGTGTCCAGATCAACCCCTCCTCCATATCCACATTTTCACTGCTTTGGCCTACAAGCTGCCTCGCCCCACACCAGTTCAGTGAAAGCGAGATGTGTGTGGGCCATTGAGCGGCCTGACAAGCGCTCTGTGATTCTATGCATGTAGCAATGGTGTTTGCAGCTCTGAGCACTTTGCATCGCTACAAGGTCTGTTTCAATTCATCTCTAGGCATCTCTAGGCTATCTGCAGCACCTTCCCCTAAAGACTTCAATCATGGCCTCCGCACCCGAGAGCACCCCTGCACCAGGGCGGAAACTGGACTCTGGATGGGCGCTTGTCTGGTGTCCTAAATGGGACCAAATAGACCCCATAGACCCCCATTGAAGCACCATTGCATTATCACTGCTTGTAACCTTTAGAGTACAGTCCAACTTATCAGTCGCTTGTCAGTCGCTTCCTCGCAAGAACATGTTGTGCCTCTCGTGGTTTGCCTTGCAAAGAGGAGCCAGCCATCAGAACTTGCCATACCCGCCTCAGGTGCCAAAAAAAGAGTGTCATCGTCGGATCCATATGAAGGACAAATCAGACAGCATCCTTGCGGAAGTCTTCAAATGCTTCAAAACAGCCACTCTTACAACATCTTAAACTCATTACCCATCATTACCTGCAGAAAGAGCACCTTCGCAAGTACTTCATGGGTTCCATGGGAGCCCAAGCTGAAGTGCCCACGCACCTAGGCGGACGGTGAAAACAGAACACAACCATATCACACCAGGTTTTGGACTTCGAAGCTTTGCAGGAGACCAGTTGTTACTGGTGGAAGATCTTGATATGATGGAATTCACGATCGCTTTCCCAAACTGCAACAACCAGGCGACTTCATCCTTCCACTTCCAGGCACCAAATCAGACAGTTCAAGAGAAGTCTTAGATTTGGGTGAAGCCATCTCTTCCAGGTACCTGTAAACCAAATGTCAACTGCATGAGTGAATACTGTGAAAACTTGTAAATTGCATGGGCCTACTGTCGCAAGACTGTGCCCTGTTTTGCCTGCTACTGCTCTAATGATCTCTGATGGAGAATTCTCCCCGCCTTCTCTTCCAAATGGCTGCCCCTTTACTCCCTGAGAACGAGGACAAGAAGCCGGAGCATGACAGGAACTGTTCCGTGCAAAACTTCAGTCGGTCTATTGTTTACTGCAAAGAACAACAAACATTTGTTTCTTCCAGCTTGTTATCATCTGATTGCACTGCTTTTCCTACGCTGATACACTAGTGGATCTCAATCGAACCATTTCGATCACTTGGTCTTGAAAAAACTGAGATACCAACAAATTCAATGACTAATTGAATATAGTATCCTATGCTGAAGCTGACTGAGGCTCCAGCTTATTTTTGGAAGGTTGATCCAAAGCCTGCTGCTCCTTAGCAACCAGGAAACTGTTGCAACTGACAAGTTTTCTGGTCATGTTCAAATCTCCCCAGTGCAGTTCTTTGGGGTTGCTTCTTTGTGTGCTACCAAAGAAATGGCAGCACAAGCTGCCTTGGGAAAATGAACTCCTCCTCCGCTTCGATTTCAGTGGCCTCCGTGCGCACATGCACGTGGAACAAGTACACAGGTTATTTTTCCAATTGCCAAGCTTTAAGGTTCTGTTTGGAGATTTCCACTTTGGCAGTGGACACAAGGGACCCTGTTAGACATGGCCGGCGCATGTATGTTTTTCTTTGTGCGTGCTCTAAGTGCGGCTGCGTTTGGGTTGTAGCAATCACACAGCGAAGAGAGAGAAATCCGCCTTCAGTGCAAAAAGTGGTGAAATCACCAGCTGCACCATTCTTCTGCCTCGCCAAATTCTTACCCACCCAACGTCTGTGGAATTCAGACCTTCAGAACTTTATGCCTGGCTGCCTTCATTTCCTCAAAGTGTTTTTTTTCCTCGAAAAGTTGTGGCAACCAAGTTCAAGTGCCACATCTTGCACTAGCCGTCACTAGCCAATAACGTCACCAAAAAAAAACACCTGTTGGCCACAAAGGGGCCTAGAGCACGCTGCTCCCGGTAGTCAAAATGGTCGTACTCCAACAGGAGTTCTGATGCTATCACCTTACTGCGCTGAGTTGGCAACATTTGAAAACAAATCAAGAAGATTCTGAACCTCTTGGATCCAAATAGAACCAATGATCAAGATGTCCCAGTCTCATGTCCAAGCGATCCTTCTCAGAAATTTAAGGCTCCAGCTGCTTCCTGGGAGTCCCAATTCCCACCTATGCAGCTTTGGAGGCATCCTGCAAGTGCCGCTCATGAAAGCCTTTGAAGCTCCTCAACTGCAAGAGCTTCCCCTGCCTTGAGCTTTTTGTAGCCACACTCTTCCCTCCACACCAGCATTGGCAGCTTCCTGAATCACACAATCAGAACTTTGCGAGTAAAGGCACTGGTGATGCTGTGTTCGAACGTCAGAATATTGTCAGAATCAGGTCAAAAGTCTTTACTTCTCAAACACGCATCCTGAAATTAGCTGGTTTTCATTTTTTTCAAGTTCTTCACTTATAAGTATCTTGATTCCGATCGTCAATAATGCACACACTGGTCTCTTTGTGTCTCTTTTCATCCTGGCAGCGTCTTGGTCGGCTAGGGCTCCTGGCCGCGACCGCTACGGCCTCAGCACAGCCTGTCGCACTCCCAAGTTCTGCAGTGTCATCACCTTGCTGTCGATTGCAGGGTGTAAAATGGTGCAAAGGCTGTTGATTCTTGAAACAACTGAAAGCCTTTTCTGCCTTCGCTTCTCAGAAATGTGGCAAGCATTTTCTTTTTCGCACAACAAGATATTTTCACATGGCAAGATAGTTCTTTTTTCGAGTCCCAACCTTGAAGCAGGCACAGTGCCAAAGGCCAGTTGCTCTTTCCCACTTCAGACAGGACCTGCAAGTTGTTTGCAGAGCACCCTGTGTTTTTTCTTCCCATCAGTACGTTTCGATTTAGGTGCTTGTGGCATTTGTGACCAGCATACAACAGCAAATGGACTATCACTGATCACAATTCATTTTGTGTACTGCATATTACTCTACAGTAATTACTAGTTGCTGGGCCCCTGGCTTTGGTCTGGAGAATTGCATCTGGCTTCCCAAGCTGTCCACTGAGTGCCAACACATGGCGCCACTGACCACCTAGGCTCAGGCAGGAACGATTTCATGCAGGATCCTGATAAACAAACCTATCACATCAGGTCACATGTTGGGATCTGGATCTGGGACGTTCAAGGATCCCACTGGTAAAGCTGCTAATTGCAGAAGTAAGACCTCATGGAGCAAATGTGCGAATGAACAGTCGGTAGACTTTCACCTGTCGGAAGACCAACCATATATATACATATATATATATATATACAATATACACATTCTTTTTCACATCGAAACTTCGCATCAGGGTGATCTCGAAGCACGACAGTATACGACAGTCATCTTGGGTGTCGGCTTCTCAAGCTTGGAATGACTCGATGAGTTGCCATCTCGTCCAGAAGTCCAAGAGCAGCTCGCCATGCTTTGGGCGTGCTGCAAGCTCTCAGAGCTCCTTGAAAACCTGAGTCGCAAGGCAGCAATGCAATGCAATGCATGTATATGTATTGATTGTATTGTGGCACTTTATCAAACTTTTATCAAACTTTATTGAACCTTAGACATCCTTAGACTTTATTACGGTCTCTGAGGATTTGGCCTTCCAATGTTGCTCCGAAGTGAAGGGCATTTGTATGCAAATAGCAAGCCTTGCAAGCACTGCTGTTGACCCTACCAAGACAATGTGCATCAGTGATCATTGATGATCATAGATGATCATCAATGGACACATATGGACACTATGTGCAAATATTATGCAAATACTAGATTATTAGTGCCAATGCTTGCAGTGTTTCTTTCATGTTTCGCTCCAAAGAATCGACACAAACACTGCTTGCCCCACTTGCAGCCTGTTGCCAGCGGTTGGCAGCTGCACATGCACTGATACAGCTATTCCAGGCCTCGGGGAAAAAAATACGCGATAAGTCTTCTAAGTGTATTATTATGAATTATAATTATTATATATTTGTTATATATTTAGTTATATATTTGTTATATGAACTTCATAGTGGACTTCGTAATGGACTTCGTAGTGCTAGCCCACGCATATTCCACAGTGCTAACCTCATATTCCTCGTTCTAGTTCTCTCCAAAAAAGCTCAGAGGCTGAGGATTCCTGCAATCGCATCTGCTTGCAAGCCCAAGTCACCAAGCCTGGAGAGCTCAGGGAGTTTTATTCCACATAAGCAGGATCCACCCCTGCTGGAGCCGCACTGGGGTCTTGGCAACTGCACAGCCCATTGCCACTGCCTGCAAAATGCATCAAATGTATTGGTACATGACCAATGAGTCAATGAGCCTATTTTCGTCCTTTTCTAACAACTTCATGTCCTTTTCGACATTCAGAGTCTACCAAAGCCTGCAAATTCCTATGGCACTCATGGCAGAACTTCGACCCTGGGCATCACTGCCTCAGCCAAGAGTTTTATCACCAGACATCGAGACACACGCAACGCGCAATCTTATGCAGTCTGATGCAGTCTGCTTCAAGCTACCGTAGCACCATGCAACAGTTGTAACATCCTGACCTCCAATGAAATCAGGGCCCCAGGCTTCCAGTGAAGCCTTCCAGCTCAGCAACTGCAGCCAGTGCTTCTTCCCACCTATGGCAAAAGGCAAACCCATCAGGACGCTCAATACATGTAGATTGCTGTAGTTTGGATATGTTGGGATTATGTGTAGATGCACTGGTGCACTCAACAATAACTTCCGCCATTGTTTCATTTCTTTTTTCGTACAATCAATCCATGGCAAAGAGCCGCTCCGTTGAGGCTGGGGCTTCCAGGAACACGTGTACGCTTCCACCATTGCCTTACACACAGAGACTCATGCGACTCATGCCATTATTCATGTTCTGAATGTTGATTGAGAACATGATTTTCAGGATATGTATATACCAAGAAGGACTCGCTTTCAAGCTTGTGAAGTCGTCCTTTGTCCAAACCTTTAAAGCTTAAACTCGGGCATCGGTTTTCTCAGGCTGGGTGTTTGGCTCTATGCGTGGTGACCTTCACAAGAGATGAACGTACAAGTCAGGGGATATCCAGTGTGAAAGGTTGCTGCACAGCACAAGTGGTCTAGACAAAACATAGACAAGACAGTCCGTTCAAACAAAACATACAACTTGAACGCTGCTCTTTTTTTGCGACAGTCCCTCTGATGCTACTTGAGATTTTTCTAGGGCTGCTGACATCTGGAAGAACTTGATCTAGCAGCATACCGGAGAGCAGCCGCAAGGACCATCCTTTTCAAGTTCAGAAATTGAGGAGACTGGTCTGCTGCTCCAATGCTTCAGTCACATATATCATGTACAGTCACGGCATATATCATGTGCAGTCAATTGAAAGCAGTTGAAAGATTTGAAACTTCAAAATGTGCAAACTGCTGGGCTCACGGCTCCATTGCTGGCCTCGAGCACAAGAAAGAATGGCAGTGTTGAACGTCACGAGATCAGGCCTGAGGCATGTGACTATGACAAGCTTTAATAGTAGTAGAATTTGTTATAATTGTTTTATATAGGTTGTAGGCTACATACATGTGTATATATATATAACTATGTAAATATATATATAGCTTTGTATATATATATATATAGCTTTGTATAACGTTATATAATTATATATATAACTATATAAGAACTATATATATATTATATTGCATTATACATACTGTATATTATATGTATCTTACATGAAGCACACACTGGGGTTTCTTTCTGGGTGTCCCGCCATGTCTTGTGTCCAGCCATGTCTGTCAGCAAAAGCAGGCTCTGCTGCCACTTTGCAGCCTTCACTTGGAGAGTCATATTCAAACTCCTTACGTTTCAACACGTGCTCCTGTGCGTGGAGTGACAGAAGGAAACGCAATGCTCGCATTCGGTCAACAGGCTTCAGTCCACAAGCATAGTATGCCTGCAGTCTAATGGTTAATGGATGTTAATGGTTTGAATTCCTCAAACAGAAGTGGTGAACATCGCAACAATACGACGATGCTATGGTGGATCTGAGTCTAAAGAGGCGCGACTACGTCCATCTGAAACGGAGCCGATTGCATCGGCTCAACTTCTGAACTTGGCTTCCAACTTCGCTGCATGCGTGGATTGCAGCTGCATGGGATGGCCTCACAAGCGATGAAGGCGAGAATGAAATGTTAGGACTACGGACTACGGACTTTCCCAGAAACAACACGAAACAACACGAAACAACATTCAGTGTTGACATGTGTTGACCACATTTGACCACCTGTCGATTCGCTGCAAATGTTGCCGTTGTGGTGCTGGGACTGCAGGCACATCAGGTGGCAATAGCTGTGTCCGTGCATCCGCTAGAAGAAGCAGGGCACGTTGCCACTGGCCAGACCTTCAAGTTTGGGGACCAAACATCGTGTTTATGTCTTTATTGAGCCTATTAAAGTCTATCTATCGACTTGATTTTTTGTAGAGCTTCTCAGGACATTCAGCTCAGTGGCTCGGTGTACAATTTTTTGCAATCTCAGCTCTGTGCCGTGCACATGCCAAAATAGCTCCTGTGAATGTGGAGATCGACACTGGCAAGCCTCATTGCAGAATCCAAAAGCGCTCAAGATTGTGACTCATATCTTCTCAGGACCGAGAGCATTGAAAGGAATCTGAAGAAGCTCATGCTGCATATGCTGAAAATTGGTGATTCCAGCAGCTCACTTCGATCACAATCCACCCTGGGGATCCCTGGGGATCCACCTTCTAGCCAAACTTCTCGCAACAGCTCCAGTGCCACTTCCCAACCTGCCATGAACATCTCAAAACATTCAAGCAGACTTCGTCATGACATGCCGTGACTAGATGACTAGGCCTTCACTTTGTACAAACACTGTGCTCTGTGGTCTTCTCACATGCTGTGCAAGAAAGTCTGCATCTCCATGTTTCCATCCACCTGATAGTCCAAACATACTCCATCCCAGCCCATCCAACAAGGAGTGCCAGTGTGGCTACCGTCACTGGCGGATGCCCAAATGGCGGTGTTGTAACCTGGTGCATGGCACAATCAGTGCAATCATCATTCTCTCACGCGCTGTATTCCGTTGCGGCAAATCAAGCTGGCAAATCAGAAATCAGGTGCAGTTCAGACACTGATAATGTCTGGCATTGCCAACTCTCGCCACATTGCCTGGCACCAAGCAAAACCTGACTAGGCTCGCCATGTTCCAGGGAAAAAGTGGATGCAAATCCTGACTGCTGATTGATGCTGATTGATTTCCTCTTCGCACCCGTCTCATTGTATCCTTGCTGGGTCTAGTGATGACTAGTGTGAAAATCCAGTGGCCTTGAGCAGTCCGACTGCCTTCGGCCTCAGCAAGGCTAGAGCAAACACAGACTGTGGATGACTTTGGATCTGACCAGGATGCAACTTTTCCGCTGTTTCTCTTTGTCTCAGCCCCAAAGATGTGAGTGAGGCTGTGGGAAAGTGAGGCAAGATGAGGCAAGGACCAGTTCCCAGCAAGGCTTTGGCTTTGAATGGCTGTATTAAATGAGCAGGTGTTCATTTCCACTTCAAGCCTTAGCATGCTACGGCATCACACGCGCAGCAAAAAAATCCTACAAACCTTTCGTTGAAACCGAAGGCAACCGCTTTCAGATGTTCAATGGCAAAAGTTTGGGAATATAACAGGCTAACAGGATGTGTGCATATGTTTCAAAAAGACGTTGGAGAGATACTGATGGATTGTGCAAGGGCTACTGCAAGTCCGAGATTCCAGCTCATCCGCAGAGTGAAATATAGTCGTGGCAAGCTCCTATCCGATATCCCAAACCATGGAAGCTTTTGGAGCTCCAGAATGCTTTAACTCAAAACAAGTTGGCTTTGCAAAAGTTAAACAAACTGATCATCTTTGATCATCGCTTTTCCGGCAAGTTGGCTTTGTTCAGGGTGGCCATGGCCTAGGATTGATACAAGCAACCCGGGCCACATTGCAAGATGCAAGATCATGCAAGATCATGGCTCCAAAATGCTTTCAGCCACAGAAGTTCACAGAAGAAAAAGACTACAAAGTGACGCAAAAGAAATCACTACGCACACTACACCGTCCAAACTAGAGTATAAAAACAGGGAACCTCTCTTGCCTAGAGAAGCGGGGGAAAGCTGTAATTCAGATGTTTGAGATCCCCACACTGTTGAGGACCTAATCAAATGCCAGCAGTATCTGATGCGAAACCACACACCATTCATCCTGTGGAAATGATGAAACAAGAGATATATAACAAGAGTAAATTGCAAATGAAAGTGACATTGGCGCCTGTACATCGAGCGCCCCTTCTTGCCGTGCATCCTGCAGGCAAAGGTGTGCCATTCGCAACCCACTTGACAAAAGTGCACACATACATGACATCAGGCGAACAAGACTCACCTTGTACTTCCGATTCAATGAAAATCGGTTCCGGTCCATTCCGCAAATTCAACAAGAAATCTGTGTGCAATCTTTTCTCTATGCCACTTGGTGACTTAGTCAGTCTTAGCCAATACCAAGCCAAGCGAGATCCAGTGAATGAGAAGCAACCGCCTCTTACACGGGACTGAATCACACATTGTAGGGCCATTGTAGGGTCATTGTAGGGCACCATGTGACTGGAAAAATCTGGAGAGTGCCTTGAGAAGCTGGAAAACTAGGGCCCATTGGTCATCCAGGATGGTCGCAGCAGCCTCTTGGCGAAAGCTCTAAGCCACCAGCACCAAGGAACCATAGAATGACCGTGGCGTCATGGAATGATTGGAGTTTCAGGTTTCCCATTTCCAGTTTGCTAGTTGCTGAGCATGCTACGCTGTACATCCTTGGTGTTCGTGTGTAAGGTGCCTCAGCAACGATGTGATGCAAAAGATCTCAAAATAGAAGGCCATATGCAGTGCAAACCACAAGAATTGGAAAAACGCAGCAGGCACGCAGCAAACAAGCCGCAACTTGTTCAGCTAATGGTTGGTGGTTTGAGTTGGTCGTCTTTTGGTGCCCTGGGAGCACACCATAGCATTTCAAACACCAGCCCAAAGCATTTCAAACATCGCCCCAAACCAGGAACAAAGCGCACAACCAGCCAAACCAAAAAAACAAGCAAAACAGATGACGAATAGACTTTCAGCTTTCAGCATCCAGCTTCTAAATCTAGACTTGTCCTGAAGGGGCTCAGTCACCTATATCTACATGTCGTGCAGCTTTGACTACACTTGAGAGGACTTGCACCGATTGGTATCCGATCATCTTTTTCAACTTGTGTACCAACAGTGAAATATTTTGACCTTCCATATTGTCCATCTTCTGCGGTTTCCTTCTTGTCTGGATTTTCAAATTTTATATAGTTTATCGGCAGATCAAGATGGAGCCTTCAAAAAATCTTTGAAGATCAGTCGCACCTCTGGACCGCACCACCCTACACTTGCACATGATTTGCACACAACTCCAGAAAGGAGCGCAAGTTCACCTGGACCCTGGCTTGATGATGCTACCTTCGTAGACTGGGTCACTGTCTCTCTCCATCCTTGGGGCTTGTTTTTTCTTGTCGGATACCCCAAGTCAGTTTGCTCTGACATGTAGATTGTGTTTGGCAAAAGACACTTGGTGGAACTGTGATGGCTGCCACCATGCTTTGTGGACAGGCTGCAGCACAATCTACAGCCCCATACAGCATCCAACAAAATTCATCCTGTGTTGTGTCGAGTCACACACATTGAGGGTCCAACTCTCAACTTGGCGTGCAGGAGCTGCAAACCCTGGCAGTGCATATCTTACTATCCAACACAACCAACACGAGCCTTGCTTCTCGGCAGTGACAACTTTGTAGGTTCGTCTTGGAAAAAAACGTGGAGAAAGTATTTGTTTTTCATTGTTTTTTCCAGCGACCGCACAGTCGATACAGTCTGCTGTGCCGACCCATCTCCATCTCAGGAACCATTCTTGACATATCTGTCAATGTCTTGCTCCAAGAAAAGCAGAAATGAGAGGGATTCCATAAATATATATATATATAACATGACATAAACATGTCGATTCTGATGGTTGGTGTCACAAGCCAGGAACACTTCCTGCCAAAAGCCTTCATCCCCAAGGCACAGAATGGCCACTCGGACATCCTCACAGGAGAAAACTGGCCTCTCAGTCTATGACGTCTACGAGTACCTGGACAGACCTGGACAGTCAGTGTGACCCTCTGTTTTTCTCTGTTTTTCTATCCTGATTTTCTATCCCTGAGTTGCTCTCCTCTGGATGCAACAGGCTGCCCTTTCGTCGAAGTGTCGTTAAAACCTGCACTGCACCGTGTCGACTGTTGGACGGCTTTCAAGGACATGGACCAAAGCCGTTCACAAAGTTCTCCAGCCGTTACAGGTAACCCATTTGTAACCCACGTGTAACCCATTTCAGCTTCAGCTTCTTCTAGGTTCCGAGAACGTCTCCGGCAAAAAAAAATCGCCGGGCCCCCAGGCCCCCAGGCCTTGCTCACATTTGCAGAACTCTCCAATGACCTGACATCGGATACCACGATCATCCACGATCACAGAAATTGGATGGTGATGGTATGGTAACCCAGGATGTGACCCCATGGCCCATGACCCGAGCTTTGGGATCTAGTATGGTGCTATCCTGAAGCCATGAAATATTGCTGAAATATGCTTAAATCCCCAAAAACAAGGTGCCCCCATATGCAGGATTGCACTTGGGGTTGCTATGGTTGCTGGCTAATATCACATCAGCAACAGCACACTCTCCACCTCATATCTAAGGTTCCCTGGCGACTATACTCTACGTTTCTGTGTGCATACCGGGGGCGATGAAGCGTGGAGGGTCGAGACGGTGCACACACTGACCTTTGTGGTCTCTCTCTCTCTCTCTCTGTCTCTTGTGACCAGTACGTAGGGGCTATGTGTCCGGTGTCTTGATGCACAACCTGTCATTAATTTGGTCGCTTGACCTTGGACAGTTTTGTAAGTTGCCTAGCCTCGACCATCCTCTGTGGGTGAATCCAATGGGTCCTTCCGTGTGTCTGTGGATAGCGTCCTTTGACGTTCGCACGGTTTATTTTGATGCCAATTTTGTTGGACAACACTTTCTGATTGGATCGGAAGTGTGCTGTTAGCAGGACATGCTTTCCTTGATTAGTTCTGAAGTGCAGGATACCCGGATACCCTTTGACCTACGTGCTGTTGAGCCTTAAGCTCGTGGGAATTTATGACTTCGTCATGACGGGTATACGAGACGCGTTTGATCGTCGCCAGGCGTCTCCGCCAGGGCTCCAGGTTGTCTTCACTTCTCAGCATTTCTCAGCTTGTCTTTGTTTACATTTGTTTACATTTGTGAAGACATGTGAGTTGTACATAGTTGTACTGCTTGTGCAGTACTCAAGACCAAGTTTCAGTGATCTCCAAGGTTTCACTTCTGCTTGTTTTTCAATGTTTTTCAAACAGCTTTTGCTCAGCTCAAGGGACCCCTCAAAGTCAGCGTGCAAGGGGCTAATGATGGCTAATGTCTCGGGAGTAGAGAATGCAGAACCGGAGAATCGAGACCTCGCCTCAACTGCTGTATGAGAGCTTGGCCTGGCCTCTGTTGGGCTCTACCTGGCGGGTAGACGAAGATGTGCAAGAACGCAAGAACATTGAGGTAGCCATTGATAAGGGTTGCACTCACAGGCGGAAACTAGTGCCAAACATGCCAATACAAAATGAGTCGCAGTCTAGTAATGCCTCGCCCAAACTGAAAGATTCATCATTCTACTGCAATCTCTCCTCTTGCAGGGACGCTACGCCACTATTCCAACTTTTTTCTGAAAATCGAGCAGGCGAAAACTGCTTGGGTAATTGCCAAAAAGGCAGGGCCGCACAGAGTAAGTGGAAAATACTTGAAACCCACTGGAAAAGGAGCACCCTGAGCTAAGAGCAGCCGCACCACAGAAGCGTTCTGTTTCTGTTTGGCACAGGAGATCCTGCCTTAAAACTACAGTATTTGAAACAGTTTAATACTTGTACCTTATACTTATATTATCTTATATTATGGTTGAGAGTCGTAAGGGTTTCTAATGGCCTGACATACAGTAATTTCATGAACAGCCTCTGCTCTTGATAGGGACACTCTTGGGCGTGCGGCATGCCACAAGTGGCTTCTTGCTGCTTTCTGCGCGATTTACTCGATGGTGTCTTTGCGAGGTCCAGCCCGGATCACTGCCCCGTGAACAAAAAACGAAACGTACAACCCCAATGTCGTTTCAAGAAGTGTACCGCATGTGCAATGGCATCTTTCGTTTTGGCAGTGATGAAACCTGCCAAACTTGCAAAGGACCCAACATGAATCAAGAGGAAGCCACCTTTGGGCAGTGGTGCTCCTACCTCAGATGGAATTGCAAGAAACCTGCCATCCAAAGCTGCCTTTTTTGATTTTCTCGGATACCTACAGCAGAGTCGTTTTCTCCGCTCAGCCGTCCAGATCAGAAGCTGCCGAGTTTGAACCCGCCGAGCGTGTCCTTGGCGCTTGTAGCTACATTGATACTACGTTGTAGCTGACAGAGGCTTCACGGCCAACCGGTTCATGCACAGTGTAGAATGTCAGCAGCGAAGACTGGAAAGACGGAGGAAACCTATCTGCTGTATCACAACTGAATGTCACTTGGTTCTACTGTGATTTCAGCCTCCTTACAAGATCCCCAAACATTTCGATTCGAGCATCTGGACCGATAGGCTCTTTCAGAACGTTCTCTTCTGTGTATGCACCTTGGTGACTGCAATTAGCCTCTTGAACGTGCTTGGAAGGCCTTCATTCAAGTCTTAGCAATGTACTTTTTATCACATGAAATCCATCTCCTTAACTTGACCTACTGCAGGCAGCAACCAAGGCTCCAAATGTTTAACGACATGTCATGTTTGGCCGTTTGGCTGTCTGAGCCGTAAACCACCCCAGGCACTGTAGACATAAAGCCTCCAGTGGCACTGCAAACTGTCAAACGCTGTGTTGGATAAAACACACTGCTTTCATGTCGTTTTATTGTCCTTTCCAAATCTGTCCAATCTTCCTTGAGAAATGGACGTCTCCCAAAAACCGTCTGGAAGCTTCGGAACCTGAGCAGAACTGCACATATCCCCACAGCCACAGACAGCCACATACAGCCACGTACGTATCATGCATCCCCGTTCCGTCGATGCGAATAACATCAAAGAACAAAATATGTGCTTTGAGTTCACAGTAAAGTCTTGTCCGTCCTTTTGCATTCTCTACTGCCATTTCACAAGAGGCCTTGGCATGATGACTTCTGGGTGCCACAAAACACTTTGCGCTAAGAGTTGCACGTATTTGATCTTCCCTTGCTCAAACCTTTGCACTTGGGCTGTTACAAATCTTCAGAGGCTTGAGACATCTTTGCGCTTGGGCTGATTCCGAATTGAAACAAGGTCTTACGACATCAAGTGCCAGGGGCTGTGACTTGTTGCGGAAGTCATAGATCCACTCCAAAGCCTGACAAAAATACATATCAATCATCAAGAGGAAAGGAAAACCCAGCGACTGGTCAAAATGTCAATGGTACTCTCAATTGTCTTACAAGTGCCTTGAGTACAAGTCTTATATATAGATATATAGCATTATATAGCATTATATAGCATTGTATAGCATTATATAGCATTATATAGCATTATATAGCATTATATAGCATTATATAGCATTATATAGCATTATATAGCATTATATAGCATTATATAGCATTATATAGCATTATATAGCATTATAT
>Ga0126342_10008904_pt1 | contig 17974 bp, 17 predicted proteins | sample Cyp1metagenome_FD_92528 | JGI IMG/M metagenome (GOLD analysis project Ga0126342, IMG submission 92528) | Coral microbial communities from Lord Howe Island, Old Settlement Bay, Australia - Cyphastrea 1 metagenome | ecosystem: Host-associated > Invertebrates > Cnidaria > Coral ... | reverse complement strand
TATATTATATTATATTATATTATTGTATATAAATATATATAATTATATATACATATATCATGCAAAGATACTTGCACCATGTTTACCATGAGAGCCTCCGAGAATCCGCATTCGCAAAGGCGACTTCCAGCCAGACGCTTTCAAGGGCCTGGGCGGGACGATCGAAAGTCAGAAGCAGAAACCAACATGTTCATGATGTCATAATGTGATAATCATTTCCCAGAACCTCATATTTCAATATATTTCATCTGAAATACATAGAAAATCATAGAAAATCATAGATTTATACCACGGTTTCCTTTGGTTTCCTATAGATTTTCCCTTCAATCTATTGATCATTTCTGTCATGGCCATCGGGTGTCGCAAACCTGCAGAGTTCTTTGACTGCGCTTCGAAGTCGACGCTGCGCCACACAGGCACGGCGACTGACCTGAAGCAGCAGCGCAACAGCGCATGGTCTGGGTCAAAACCCATCAAAACCCTCTACCCCTGGGCGAAATTTCCAAATCGCTGGTAAATGGATGTTCATCCTATAAGAAAAATGTTTGTATGTATATATATATATATAATATCCTGGTTTGAATTTCACCTATGGGGTCGAGACCCTCATTTTGTACCAAAGTCTCAAAATTCCTACCCTCAGCCATTATAAAATGATGGTTCTCAACCTCCAAAGGGATTACGGAAAATGACAGCATGATGCTGCTACAAAATGAAGATTGGTTTTTATCATCAAGTTTTTATCAAAATGAAGATTGGTTTTTCATCTTAATTTAAGCCCGGAAATGCCCTTGAAACGGGGCACAAGGCCTCCCATTCTGTAGTTAGTTGAAATTCGAACGGGGATGTATCTCAAAATGACTCAAGCATACCTCAACAGCATTACACTTTATGAATCTTCATGACATGTGTTGACAGTGCAAACTGTTTCAGAGTCCGGCTAACTGCGACATAGCCCACATTTGCTCGCCTCACGAGGACGTTCACTTCGCCGACAACTCAACTCTCAGGTGACACGAGGAATCTGAATGAATCTGAGGTCCCGAACGTGGTGCAATGTTTCCAATTGATATGGCACTTGCCACTGACCTGGCCAAATGCCATGGCGCCATGGCCGTCAGTGGATCACCAGGTTCCCAGGTTGGGACCTGGGATGGGATGACCTGCGTCTCAGGGCCCGGCGGAGGATGTGATCTGCGATACGTTGAGTATGGCAGATATGACAAGGCATGGGGAACCTCGAAGTCAAGCACGAACTTAGTGCCAACCGACATAAAGCATGTCATTCTTGATCTTTGAGGATTGTTAAAGGAATTCATGACTCATGTATGCATACAGAAGAATTTGGACAAGCCATGAAGGTGTGAAATCAACATCAATCAGCTTTTCACAAAGAGCCAACGGCCCACACCCTCAACGATCAGTCATTGCAACTTGGAAGCCATAGAAGGAGCATGCAAGACAAGCACCCCACAAAAGCGCAGGGCCCGGAAGATGTCCACGGCCACTGCATTGTGCCACATCAATGCTATACGCTCCTCGGCTGTTGGCCAATCATTGGCATGTGCATCTGGATCCAAGCGGATGGGATGACGTAGCGTTTCACAGCGGAGAAGCCGTTGTGCAGCCACACCATTGAGCCACAGCCCTGCAGCTTGCTCTACATTGAGATCGAAATATTCATAGGCAAAGGCCAAAGGAGGTGGATGATCGGAGCCTAAATCCACAGGTCCACGGACATCCTGCAAATAGGCATTGGTGCTACTTCCAGCATGAAATAAGCCACTCAAACTGCGCAGCAACCGAAGAGATTCGAAGACATTTAGAAAGGTAGACGATGGTGAAAAGTCCAGGAAGACCCATTGCCGGCCTGGCGATTTGCGCCAGGATTTCTGGGTCACCAGGATCTTCCGCACGAAGCTTTTCACTTCTTCTAACCAGGAATCTCCCTGGGCTTCAAGAACTTTAAAGGATGATTCCACCATCGACACCTCAGCATCTGCATTTTCAGCTAATGCATCAAATCCTGTGGACTCCACTTGAAGTCGTGAAATCCTTGGAGCTGCTGAAATCCAGCTACTTCTCCAAGTCACTGGCTTCTCATCCCTTTCACATCCTTCATACGTTTCACATCCTTCATGCGCTTCACATCTCACACATCTCACCTCCTCCGCACAGTGGAGATGTCTCAGTTGCTCCATCCACTCGGGCCAGCGCGCGGCTCGCGCCGCCGCTTCCGCCTGCAGCGGGACACGGCGGTCCTTATGATATCCAGCCACCGGAAGGCCTCCACCGAAGAGCAGAAACTCCAAATGCAGCGGACCATCCAGAGGAACTTTTGGCGCATGGCCACGACATGCCTTCACCGCATCACCAAAGGCCTGTACCGACCAAAAGAAACGGCGAGAATCCAATGGTGTGGCTTCACTGGGATCGAATGAACGAGCTGCTAAGAGGCAACGATGTTGCAACAACGCTTGGAGTTGACCTTTCAACATATCCAGAGTTCCCACCAAATCCGTGAAACTTTGGAAGCCGATCAACCTGTGCACCGCTACACCCTTCTGGATGTCCAACAAGTTCTCCCCCGGCCGCATGGCCCTGTTCACATCTGGAGCACAATGCATGCCAGGATGGTGAATCACTGGAACCCCTTGAGAGTGAGCACAGAAGCCAAGCGTCAAGTCGTTGAACGCCAACAGTGGGCACTGTGAAGACTCTCCTAAGAGCCTTGATGCCAAGACATCATAGGCTCCTGCAGACAGTAACATCCCAGCCCCTCCACAGGGATAGTCATAGCCCAAGACGTGGGCATCACTGAGGATATATCCGAACAAGGCGGGCACAGAGGGCTCATAGCGCGCGATGAAATCCAGCAATGCATCCACCTGGATGAAGGTATCATCATCTGCCAGCAGAACCCAGCTGGGTGTCCGAGTCCCTAAATCTTTCACCTTTCAGGGATGCAACATATGGCACAATATAGCCAATATAGCACAATCAGCTGTCAATGAATCAACAAGACTCAATCTGGCAGTCTGGCAGTTCTAGATGTGGTTTGTGAAAGTCCAAAGCCAACTGAGTGCAACAGTGCAACTACCACATCAACAGAACCATCAACATACATCAAACATCATCCAAATCCATCCAATTAACCTCAATAAACCTCTGACATACCTCTGAGCTTCAATGGTTTTCCCAAAGAACTTCAGAGCCTTTGGATGGTTCCGCATGAACTCCAGCTGCCGGCTTTGGGCATCCCAGTAGTTGCCTCGTTTCAACATGTTTCAACGTCCAGGTCCATCAGGAATCTTCAGGAATATCCATCTGAACATCTGGTCTTCCGTCATTCAATCATCATTTAATCATCATTTATTCCATCTCATCTGCATCTGAAAATATGCTGTTAGATCCTGTATACATCGTTTTTTCTGTGTTGGAGACTCCAACAGATCCCAACCTCTTGGGCCCTCGGAACAGCCGAGGTGCTCTCCATCCCAAATCCACCTGAGCTCGCAGGGGACCGTCCCTCCGGTCGCCATTGCCTCGGAGACTCGGGGACCGTCCATCGGTGGGCCCCCCCATCAACTATAGGAACTATATCCCCCATAAACCATTGGTTAAACCATTGGTTAACCATTGAAAAAAATCACGATCTATAGTTATATCATGTTATAATTATAGTTATATCCCCTCCCAATCGATGTGTCATAGATCATAGTTAACCTAATATTCCAGTGTCAAATGGATTCACATTGATCCCTCCATCCACGGCTCTCAGACGTGATCGTATGACCATCTACATTGGATTCACGTCGACGCTGCCTCTCTCGGGGGGCTGTAGAAAGCCAGTCGTCCACCAAGTACAAACGCTGCATATCCACATCGGACCTCGCCAGGGTACAGTTTCCAGTAGAATACCGAATACCGGATATATCCGGATATACCGTATGAGACAAATGTGGCATGTTCATTGAAATCTGACAAGCTAAGAGCCTGGCCATGTGTGCTCTAGAAGAGAAACTCTGTCTTGCCTCCCAGTTCCATGTAAACTCAAGAGGTTGAAATGCTAGGATGGTGCTTTCAAGAAGCACTCACTTAGACTTTGGCAGTGAGTGGCTGGCCATCACCAACACCAAGACCTGTGAAGGCAAGCATTGCAGTCTACACAAAAATCTGCAAAACAAAACCACACTCAAATCTAGGTCTACGTAAGTTCGTCCAAGTTCCGAGTATCATATGGTTTCCACAAAAACCTTCCAAGATGGTGATTCATGTGGTTTCTACCTTTTTCTACTAAGTTGGTGATTCACTTCGACATACAGCCAGCCTCACTGGCCAGGGGTCGCCGCCACTTAGGGAGGCCCTTGGTTTTTTGGTGCCACTGTGAGGTGGCACCAAATCCAGCAGCTACCAGCCAGTGGGATATGTTTGCTTTAACGATCTTTAAAGGATCTTCCGAGAAAGTGAAAAACCACATCCGTCCAACTTAAGTACCCATACCATGGCCGCAAGCCCAAACAAAACAACATCAACAACGGTTGAGGCCAACACTTTGGATCTGCTCCGTAAAGCTTCCAAGGCATCATATTCTGCCAAAGTCCTGGCATATCTCCATTCTCAGCCTGTTGGGTTACCCAAAATTCGTCCCCAAAACGAGGCCGGGAAGGCACAAAGCTGTCGCCCTGCTCGGTCCTGCGTGGCAGGTGCTGATGGCATCAAAAAGCCATTCGGAAAACTGCAAAAACTATAGATTCTATAGATGGTGTCATATTAAAACCTCACTGAAAATCATCAAACATCATCAAACATTGAAAATCACCAATGAATCGGCACTCCAGAAGTGGCGACTTCGTGATGCCCAGCTCTCACCCATGGCGCCCGGGGATTACGGCCCCATGGGGCGTCTCTGGGATCGGGAATTCACCAAAAAGATAGAAACATATGATTTTAAGATGTTTTTTAATATGAGTTTATATGATTTTATATGTTATATTATATGTTGCTATACTTTATCACTTTGTTTTGTAGCATTGATTCAATATTGATAGGATTTCCCTTTCTATCTCTTCAGGTTGGTCTGCAATGAGATGTTGTGTATCAATTGGAACATTCTGGAACGGTCTGCATCCATGGTGTCAATCATTTTCAAGGTCGGCATAGAATCAACTCCAAAAGGTTCCATGAGTCAAAATAGGCGGACCAAAAGGTCCAGTTCACTTAACCATCAAACCGTGGAAGCTTGGTGAGCTTCAAAGCTGCGCCCGAAAACCGAAAGATGGCTCTGCCATGAGGTTCAAATCACTGTCCAAACCAGCAACATCCAGGGCCCTCGAAAGGGGAGAAGACGCCAGCTTTTTCTCAGGGCTCGAATAATGCAGCAGTTTCTAAGGGCTGGTCAGGGTCCCACATGAGGTAAGTCCTGGTCACTGGAGGGCACCTCAAGAAACTCATCCCCAATTCCCCCCACACCATGGCATCCACGGCATCCATGGCATCCACGCCATCCATCCATGGCTATTTTTGCCAGGGCACATGAGGAAAAAGGTGGTCAGGACCCCCTTCGCCAGGGTAAACCTGAGGCCTGCCGTGATGATGATCTTGCAGGAGTGGTTCAACCTTTCCCATCCTGCGGATGGCCAGTTGATGCCACATCTGGCCACCTTTCTGTTGGACCAATGACTGAAAAATTGTTTGGATTATATTCGAACCACTATCGAAACTTTGAGACCGGATGCGTGCGGTGGCTTCTCACAAAAAATCCAATGCAAAGAATACTATACTAAAATTCCAATGAAAAATATAAAGTCCAATGCAGATGCTTAATATACTTATATACACCTAAATGAACATCTTGCGAACCCTCACGGATCTACCCAAGCACAGCCCCATTACATGCGCCATGTCTGGTGCCGTGGCTCTTTTCTGTCTCACGGGTGCTGCACCCCATTCGGCCACTGTGGTCACCATTTGCATCGACGGTGATCTCATCATTCGCACATCGTAGGTGATCGAAAAACCTCCACAGATTTTTCGTGTGGAGGTGACAGAGATGACACAGTTCTCACATGCTTTAGACATTTTAGATATGGGTATGGGTCAATACCTATAGATACATTTTTAGTGGGATGAACATCCATTTACCAGCTATTTTGATGTGAACTACAGGGGTACAAGGTTTTGACACACTGCCATATGAATAAAAAGAAACAAGTATGAAGTCGCATGAAGTCCCAAAATCATCCCATTTCATCCAAAATGTTCCTTTTCTCCCCACAATTTTAGGTCCCGGGTCAAATCTTATTCAAACCGCCAACAGAGTGACTGATGATTTTCGGGTTCAAGTCAAAAGTAAAACCAGCCAAACAAAGAGACTACCCAACTACACGAGTATCTTATAGTCTTATAGTACCTTTGCTGTTAATCCCTTCTAGTCGAATCATATTTTAACATATTGTCCACTAGAACTTTGATGAGATGGGCATTTTAACATATTTTAACATACCTTGCGACCACCGAGGACCACCTGGAAAAAAAACATTAAAAAACGACCTCCACCGAGGTCCCAATCGTGCCTTCTTGCGCATTGGAAGACAAGGTGAATGCATCCATGAAGTCCATCATCTCATTCAGTCCATCCATGCTGAGATCTCCTGCGAAGAAACTGATTGAAGTGTAACATGTGAATATATGTGATATGTTGTTGCAGTACGTTGCAGTATCACAATGTATCACATTCATCACCTCCCAAGCATCACTCTCACTTTTTGATGAACTTCTTGGAAATCTATTGAAATCTGATCTACAAAAAGAATCAAAAAGAAAATTGTGTGTATAAAACAAAACGCAACAGGCTTTGATCCTTCCAGCCCTTGGATCTTCAAGTAGCCTTCCTTGCCATCATAGCCTTGGCTCACCAATGCAAAGCCCACATTGATCTTCTCCGGCAGAGAACTGCCCCAGTTGTGAGCCTTCCGGACACCTCGTTGGCCATGGCACTACCCGGGCGGTTGGGGTGTTCCGCTAGACATGGAGTGGTGTAAACCAGAAAGCAACATAAAACAACAGTTTCATTGTTGGTGTGGCACATTCCATCATAAATCGGTTTTACATCCAATGATTTTGACAATACAAAAAAGATGACCTGCTCTGTTGGTAAACGAAGGAGAATCTAAAACCTCGAAAGTACACTGCTCTTGACTTTTCCAGCATATAGATCTGAATATTCACCATGATTATGGTTCATGGGGGTTAACCAAGCCATTAACCATAAACCATAATGATCTTAATATTCTGAATGCCACAAAAATTCCATCGTGGTTTAAGATGTTTAAGTGTTTCCAAGGATTTCACCCTCCCATACCGCGAAGGCCACCGCGACCGGTACGAAAATGGCGAGTTGCTCTGCCCGTTCTGCATATGCACTTGGCCTTCGCTGTCAGTATGTGCAGTGACCTCCTGATAAAGATCTTCATCCAGTCTGGCGAGCTGCAAGGTGTCTTGTACGGGTTCAAAAATTTTCATGTCCGGTTTCAGGTCATCCACATTCAGGTGCTCGTCTGTCAACAAATAGGTTGTGCAGGGTGGTGGAAAAAATTGAAATACGCCCTGCAGAAGGAATCGTGAGACCTGTGGATAAGCAGAAGCAGCCACAATGATCTTCCACCTTTTGCCTTAGTGGTTGAATGCAAGTTTTGTCATCTGAAAAAAAATGAGTTGCCAAAAATCTTGCCAAGCAAAAGCAACATAAAGTCTAATGGCACTTTATGTTCACCCAAAAAAAATGGCGCACTGCGTCACTGTGTCCAAGTAGCATCGCTGGATCCATTTGGTCGAGCGCCCGTGCTCGAGGCTCCAGCAAATAACTCTCTTGATCACTTCAAGGTATGACGTTCCTGGAATGGCGCCCAACCACAAAAAATTGGATAGCTCACGAAAACAAACAATGTTTAAAAAGAAATGATCCATGATGATCTATGATGATCATGATGATCTATTATGATGATCTGTTGAATCTGTTGAATCTGTTGAAACCCCATTGAACCAATCAGAAATGCACCGGTCGTCAGGGCAGACTGGCAGACTGGCACCTAACATCTGGTCGAAGGTGAGCTGAAAGCCTTCACCACAGGCAACCTGAGGGAGTTCCAGGACAAAATCCATGAATTCCAACCTGGGAGTCGCCATGGCCACACCATGGCATGAACAACGAACAACGGGTAACCGGTATAATTAAGGAATAAGTACGTGATGTTTAACTGTGCCAAAACAAAGTTCTTCAAACAACGCTTGGCAAAATGGGGAAATCAACCTGTATTTAGAATGTATTTATGGTATCAGTTTTGAAAGCTGCAAAGACTACTAGAAACATCAAGTTGGAATTGATTGAATGAGACCGGATAAGAAATATAGTTACAGCTGTCAGGTGCTGCTGCAGAGGTGCTAGGAACCAGAATATGTTGAATTTGAGTGACTCAAGACTTGAATAGTTGCTGTATGTTCAATCGACTATTGACAGCATTGTACTGTAAAAGCAACCAATGGGCTCGACTCCCTAGGACGGCCCGTCCCGTTCCAAAAGCGCCAAGCTGCATGGCATTGAGGCCTTCTTCCGTGACATAGCCATCATCAGTGGCAGTGATTCTCAATTCCAGTCTCGGATTCTCATCTGTTTGGTTCAACTTCAGCCATGCGAAACCCACATTCCTCAAAAGATCTCACAAGTCACATCAAGTCACACAGAAACACTGCAAACCTCAGAGTCAAAACATGTTTGGCCAAATTTGATTGAACGACATCCCAAAAAGTGTGTCTCCCGACGATCCTGGTTGCCGGATGTTACCTGTTGACTGAAAACTGGTCAAAAGTGGTTCAATTTACCCTCTGGTTATTTAACATAGCCATGGAAAATGGCCCATTTATAGATGGTTTACCTATTAAAAATGGTGATCTTCCATGGCTATGTTAAATAACCAGAGGGTAGTTAAAACTGCATCAAATTTCAGTGGTAACGGCAGCTTTTGTGGCACCGCCTTTGGAGGGTCAGCCACTTTCCGTGGTAAAAAATTGAAGCAGCTGAAACAGCTGAAGCAGTCTGCCATTGCTGCGAAAACTGGCTTCGACCAGCGTGGGAAAATCCTATGTGGGGGATGAATTAAATATGCATGTTTTGGAAGCAATGAGTTTGCATCAATTTGCCAAGACATGCAAGAACTAAATAAATTCCAAGGTGTTTGAATACCCGGTCCTGTTTAAAGAGTACCTTTGCTGGGGAACGATCTCAACTTTCTGCTGATATTTTCCACTCCAAATTCACTTGTGGCCTGCTTCTTAGCATTGCTGATGACGAGAAATACCCGCCCCCAGCAGCCCCAGCAAGGCACCCAAAATCGAAACAAATTTGGACATGCTTTGTGAGTGTCTGTCTTTCTTCCTTGGTTGAGACAAGTCACTACCAACAACGCAGCATAAAAGGTATCCGGTATCCATGACATGAAGGAACATACTGTGTCCGGCCTGCCATACCAAATCTGCTACACCTTTCCATGTTCCAATTTGACAATTGCAATTTGAACTCGGTCTTTTGATGATGTCTTTTGCACAGAATTACACAAACTATATGGGTAGCTTGCAATGTTGAAGTTGAAACCACAATACAGCCGCAGCCTATTTTTTTTGATCCGCCAAGTCCAGGCCTGTAAAGTTGCGTTGTTTGAGAAACAGTTTGGACAAGGGGCGGCCCAAAAGTGGCAAGATGGACCCCAGAAAACTTGCATGGGTAGATACAGAAGCTAGCGAGAGTGAGATAGGAAGAAGATGGAAGAAGCAGAGAATGTGAGGTCTTAAGATGTGTTTTTTGCCAACATGGGCAGCCGGGGCGGACGCTACGGTGAAAAGACCAGCTCTCATTCACATCCGGCGACCTTGGTCGCAACAAGGGATTTACCCTGGCAATTTGGTTCACAATGTTTCACACATGTTGCAAAAAATCAAATCAAACACGCTCATATCTGATGTCAACTATGATGTTGAAAAGCAGCGGCAGCGAAGCAAGAAGCGTCTCATGTTCAACACGCAATTGAACTGGAGGAACTTTAACATCCCGCCCGACCGGAAACCGCGTGTGGCGGCGTTGACATTTGTGAAAAACCTCTTTGATACAAAGTGCATCAAACGTGAGTTTCGGCACACTTCAATTTTCTTTTGGTTTTTTTCGTGGCAATTCCATGGTGTTTTTTTTTTAATGATTTCGTGCTGTGGAAATGATAACAGATAACAACGTAGTTGCAAGTGATGTTCGAAGAGCCAACAACGAAGTTGCAATTTGAAGAAGAAGATAACAACGTAGTTGCAAGTGATGTTCGAAGAGCCAACAACGTAGTGGCAATTTGAGAGATAGCAAATAACAAAGTAGTTGCAAGTGATGTTAGAAGAGCCAACAACGTAGTTGCAAGTTAATAACGTACTTGGAAGCTCTTCGCGGACAGAACGTTAATACCCCACCCCACTCCATGAACGGGGTTAGAGAAGTGAGTAACGTACTTGAAAGTTCTTCGCGGACAGAGCGTTAATACCCCGCCCCACCCCACCCCATGAACGTGGTTAGAGAAGTTAATATTACAAGCACGGTTTCGGGTCCACTGGCGAAAATATGCGTCACTACACGTTCGGTTTTCAGTCCCGCGGCTTAAACATGACACGACTTTCTGGCTGTCCTTAGGACCCGGGAGTTGCACAGCTGATTCTGGCGACGTGAATGGCATGGATCAGGTCTGAACCAACATGTGTAATCCCTTCCCCATATTACTAAAACCCTCCAAATAATAAACACTAGCGTCCGTCTCCAAGTTTGGAAATTTTGAAGTTGCCCAATTTGACTTTTAATTAGTCCCCTTTAGAAAACAAGCTAAACATGAAGCTACCATTTGTGGGTTTCACCCCCTAATCATAAAAACTAGTCAACCTCGGGGTGTTTTTTATTGGGTCCATACGAAAATTTTTGTTTTTTATATTAAGATTTTTAATTTCATGCTAGGGGGGAAACTTCGAAATCCAATTTGGGAATATTTTATCTAAATTTTAAAAGGAAACCTAACCGATTTTGAAATAAAAAAATAGTTTTTCGTTTTTAATTTAGTATTAGGGGTAAGCTTCGAAATCCAATTTTTGGCAATATTTTTAATATTAGATCTCAAAAGGAAATTAATCGATTTTGAAATAGAAAAATTGTGTGTTTTAATAAGTGCTTTTAATTTAGTATTAGGGGCAAGCTTCGAAATCCATTTATTGGATATATGTTTATTAGATTGTGAAAGGAAATCTCATCGATTTTGAAACAGAAAAAATAGTTTTTTATGTTAGGGTTTTTAATTTAGTATTAGGGGGAAGCTTCGGACCCTAATACTAAATACCACCCTAAAAATAAAAACTACCTGAGGTGTTTATTTTTTGGAGGGAAGGGGCGGGGTTTAGTATTAGGGGAAACGGATTAAAATCATTTGGCTTAGGGTTCCGGTCGGATATTCAAGGGGTAAGTTTTCTAGCTAGGAGAAACCAAGGCACCGCTTTCAAACGAGTGATTTTTTCACCTCTCAACCCATGAACTTGTGCAAATTTGGCCACCGAATGCATAATATGTCTCTATCCAGCATAGACTATGCTGGATAGAAACAGCAAACACACTTAGTCACTTGGAGCCTCGCATCACCCGTCTCGCTGCAGCGTCATTCAAAACCAAAGTCAATTCCTCAAGCGATGAAGATAAGAAGGGTTCAATCCAGCTACAAACCATATCGCACCATGAACTCTGTTGTCAACTGATCAGATCCTCACCGTTTTTGGTATTTTGTTCAGTTCGTGGTCTTAGTAGGCATTGTTTTACTGTTGGTGTCTGTGATCACAATATGCAATCATGCAAACCTCGTTGCATGGAAGTGCTGGCACTGATGGGGGTGAAAGAGGTCGAGACATGTAATTTGTATGCAAGAGGAGCACCATAAAACCTGGCCCACTTGGGGGCATCCCATGGACTTGTCACGTTCACCATCCCACCGCAGCGAGGCGCTTCTCTGTCCTCCTGTCCCTTTGTAAGAAACATCACGTTGGCATTGAGACTCATGACAACCTGGAAAAAACACCAGGACGCGAACAACGACACAGGAGCTGCGTTCAAACTTCTACATGACAAGATCAGCTGAACTGTTTGTAAACTCAACCTCCAGGCCACATTCTCAAGACATGATTTTTGCAATCTTTTGCCATTGCCTTACCCGATTCATTTTCAAGCAAGTTCAAGTCGCTTTGGTCCGATGGTTTCCAAGTTGATGCAGCACTTAGATGCAAGTATTGGAAGACTAGTCGTTGTAGAAGCGTATCGGATGAGGTCATGATCAGTTACCGAGGCAGGCCTTGCGAAGTTCGCGAAGCTGGCTTTCCAAAGCATCGGCTCAGCGGCTGCGCAGCCGGCAAGGCTCAGATGCCCCACATTGTCCCACAGCTTCATAGGGCTAGCCGCCACTATGAAGATACTTCGTTTGCGCCCGAGAAGGAATGGACGATCAACTTCACATTCTGAAAACAATATGGACTGATTCTGCCCCTTGGAACCTGGCTCCTACGGCAGCACTGCGCGTACTGAACGCACGCATGATGCCCAGGAACTTGACGCAGCATGGCACCACATCAGGGAGCGCACTCGCGCAAAAACGTCACCGATCAGCTCAGAAATACGAGCCCGGCTCGGACCAGCACAGCGCATACACGCACAAGTTAGTCGCCAAAAAAAGAACCACGACTTTGGTTGTGGAGAAGTTCCAAGAAGCTGAATTTTCTGGGGTGGGGAATGTTGGAATGTCACAGGGGGGCGCCCCGGGGTGGTGGACGAACGCGAACTTGCAAGGCAGCACGAAAATGAAGTGAAACAGTGCGCATGTGTAAGGACGGAACCAAATGATGAATGGAATCTCCCTACTTATTATGGAAACAGTACTGTACTGCATGGTTCAGGGATCAAGGTGAGCCATTGATGAGCTCACAAATTCCGTCGTTCTTGGTCGGACATGTCTGTTGTTCTACAAAAGGATCTGGCGGGAGGGGCGGTTTATTAATCTTGCCATTATAATTCTATATTGTACATACACACATTATGGTATAGAACTCAGTAAAGATATGTAAAGAATCTTTCGGGTTCCACAACTACACCGCGCTGCATCGATTGTTGTGGGGTTGCCTTCGGTGCCTTCGGCAAGTTGTGCACGAAATCAGCAACAGGTTTCATCTGTGTCGGTATGCGCCTGTCTTCAGGGTACCAAAACTCCGAAGGCTGACCATCGAATGTGTGGACATCCGGTGGTTGGGTTTGGCTACTCACATATATATCAGTAGTACCGCACAAGGCGGTGGCGGAAGCTTCAAAGATAGGAAACCTATAATAGGAGAAGTTAGTTGCTGTGAATCACGGATGGCAGAGCGAATTCACTGATGGACCGAAAGGTGGTTGGAGTCAGTTGGAGTGGTGTTTTTTGAAGTGGTTGCAATGGTTGCAACCACAACTGCTGGATGTAGTGTGGTGTAGTGCAGCTGTACTTGTACTTGTAGTGTATGGAGCTGTAGCTGTGTGCAATGTAATCAGTGTAATGCAGTTGCAGTTGCAGTTGTGGCGTCGTGCAATGAGCGCAGTGTAATGTGAATAGTGTAATATGCTGTAGTGTTGTGTGCTGTAGCGTAGTCTAGTGTATAGTCTGGTGTAGTGTAGTGTAAACTAAGGTAGTTGTAGCTGTAGTTGTAGTTGTTGTTAGTGTAGTGTAGCGTGTGTAGGTAGTGTAGTGCAGTGCAATTAGTGCAGCGCAGTGTAGTGTAGTGTAATGAGTGTAGTGTAGAGTAATGTAGTTGTAGTTGTCATTGCAGTTGTCGTTGTAGTTGTAGTTGTTGTTGTTGTGTAGTGTAGTGTAATTAGTAAAGCTTAGTGTTGTGTAATGTAGTGTAGGTGTAGTTGTAGTTGCAGTTGTAGTGTAGCGTAGTGTAATGTAATTGGTGTAGTGTAGCGTAGCGTAGTGTAGTTGTAGCTGTAGCTGTAGCTGCAGTAGTAACAGTAGTTGTAGTTGTAGGTATAATTGTACCGTAATTAGTGTAGTTTAGTGCAATTAGCGTAGTGTAGTGTAATTAGTGAACTGTAGCGTAGTGAACTGTAGCGTAGTTTGTTTTCAGGTTTGTAGTTGTAGTGGTAGTGTGGTTGTAGTTGTAGTTGCAGTTCTAGCTGTCTATCTGTCTATCTATCTATCTATCTATCTGCCTTTCTGCAAGCTTGAAAACAAAGCTATTCTGCGAGACTTCCTCAAGTTTTGAGCGTGGCAACGTCAAAAACGAAACAATTCTGTTGAGTGCAGAGCTGGCGACCTCGTACCAATGCGTTCTGAGATTTTTCCATTCCATCTGTCTAAAGTAGCGCATGCCATGAAAAAGTGATGCCAGGTCATACGAAGTGCTACCCCTGTCACGTAAAATCATCTTAGCAAACCTGAAGATCTGATGCTCCAAAATGCAACCCCTCTCAGGAAATCAATTCCCTGACCTCCTAACAGCTCTGATGAAGGTGTCTCTTGTACTGCGCCTGCCACGCGAAATGCATCTTTGCAGATCCTCTTCAAATGTCCCACGTCTGCCATCGTTTTTGGAAATGCTACAAAACCCTCACGTCTTGCTCCCTGGTGCACAATCCCTTGCGGCTGCCACGCGAAACGACATCTGAACGTCCAAAAATGCTCTGACCCCGTGAGTTTTTTGCACTTTTGACTTCGAAATGTGCTTCGTGCCACAAGGGCGTGCACTTTTTCGACATCTCAACTTCCAAAAGTGGTCTGAGACCGTCAGTTTTCTACACTTTTGACTTCGGAATGTGCTTCGCGCCACAACCGCGTGCACTTTTTCGACATCTCAACTTCCAAAAGTGGTCTGAGACCGTCAGTTTTTTACACTTTTGACTTCGGAATGTGCTTCGCGCCATAACCGCGTGCAATTTTTCATCTCTCATCTCCCCAGATGGCTCCGCACCCGCCGCTCTAGCGAGCCTACTGTTCGACCCTCGGGAGCCACAAATCATTGGAAAAACACCGTGTTTCGCGACTTTCCTACCTTTTTGCGCGCCTGCATCTTCTTTCTTCTGACTCTTTCTCTTCTCTGATCTTCTCTCTTCATCTCTTCTCTTCTCTAACTCTTCCCACCTCTGCTTTTCCATCTGTCCATATTGTCGGAAGTTTGACTTCTAAACTTCCTTCGGATAATACACTAAATTACATAATATTATACTATTACCAGTAGTACCACACAAGGCGGCGGCGGAATTTCCAAAGATAGGAAACCTATAGGAGAGGTTAGTTGTTGTGAATCACGGATGGTGTGTAGTGCAGCTGTAGTTGTAGCGTAGTGTAGCGGAGTTGTAGTTGTAATGTAGTTTGATTAGTGTAGTTGCAGTTGTAGTTTGGCTGTGGTGTAATTAGTGTAGTGTAGTGTAGTGTACTGTAGTGTTGCGTACTGTAGTGTGGTATAGTGTAGTGTAGCGTAAAGTAGCGTAGTTGTAGCGTAGTGTAGTCTAATGTAAGTAGTGTAGTGTAGTGTAGCGTAATGTAGTGGTAGTTGTAGTTGCAGCTGTAGTTTCAGTTGTAACTGCAGTGGTAGTTGTACCGTAATTTGCTGCCTACTTCAAGGGACTGAGATGTCTTTGACCTCTTAGTATCTGCTGGTTTCTACAAATGGAGCACCCCAAAACCATGGTCATTTCAACACTAGCATCTCAAGTTGGCTTTTTTGATATGGGGGTACCGCAGTTCTTAAGCCAAGCCCGAAACGCCCGAAACGCCGTTGACGTCAGCTGTTAGTGACGCCTGAGCTGTGGCTTTTTTGTCACCAGCCTGCGGTGCCTGGTCATGCAACTTCACCCCCCTGGATCATGTGGCAGAGATATTGTTGTGATAATGTTGGTGGTTTATAAATTTCCAAGCTTGGGGGGCGGTATGGAATCTACTTTTTAGCGCGCTTTTTCACATGACCCATTTTTTGCGGTTTATGAACACGTCAAAGGGCAACTATTCCCAAAAATAATAGTAAGGATCTCCAATCTAATTTTGATATGCTGATATATGGGAAGGCAAGTGTTTCATTCATCCCAGGAATTTTAAGAGTTGGAAGATATCGGGGTGTTGTAGCCTAGTTGAACACATGCATTATTCAAATGGCAAATCTGGATCACCTTGCGCCATTTACTAAAGATGAACGTCCTACAATAAACACCAGCATAAGAAAATATATTGACATGAACTGATACGACTGCATCTGCACCCTCCTACCATCGACTCTCAACACTCAATGCTTGCGCGCCATCTGACAGGCCGAACCTTGGCTGGGCTGGCACACATTTTGATGTCCTGGCCAGATCCAGGACTGATGAGGGATTTCCAAGGCATGAATCAGGCATGAACCAAAAGTCACAACAACCACGCATATCTTGGATGATGCAGGATCAAACTCAAAAACAGCGAATCAGCACAGTGCAGTTTGGGTTTTTGCGGCCCAACAGATTGACGAGAAAGGCGCATGCGCAAACCTTCTTCCCAAAGTCGTCTTCATGCCAAAAACACAAGATTGCGGGACAAGTCTACGAAATTGCTGAACCGCGCACTGGTTAGAAACATCCCGTTTGAAACGAGAGAAGGCGGCTGGCACCAAGTAATTCGAAACATTTGAAAATGTGTAATTGTTCCTTTTTGGTGTGTAATTAAGAAGGATGTTCAGCATTTCTTGGCCATTGGTCAAGATCACTCACACGGTCCCAGGGCGACGTTCAGAAACCTCCTCGATCAGACTTGGCTGTGCTGGAGGATGGGGCACGCCTTGGGCATTTGTGCCACTTGCTTTCAGAACGAGAGGCCGGGGACAAGCACCGACATTTCAAGCAGGGTTTTCCATGGAGGACGGAGTTAAGATTCAGAGATAATTTCATGGAACCTTGCTGGAACCCTGATGTAACCCCTATTCAATCTTATAGATGATTCTACCGGACACAGCAAGGAAATCGCCTGCAGAGGTGACTGAAAGGCCTCTTGGGAAAGTGAGATGGTGTGAGATTGAAACCATTCACCGCTGAAACATGCTCAAACATGTATCTAATAATAAAAACTAGTCAGCCCCGGGGTGTTTTTTATTATGGTCCGTCCGAAATGCTTCGGAAATATTCGGGGGAAGCTTCGAAATCCAATTTTTGGCCATATTTTAATTGGGTTATAAATGGAAATTTAATGAAATTTAATTGATTTTGAAATCGATGTTTTTTTACCAAGGGTTTTAATTTATTATTAGGGTCCGCTTCGAAATCCATTTTTGGGCAATATGTTAATTGCGGTATAAAAGAAAAATTAATTGATTTTGAAATCGAAAAAGTAACTCCGAAATCCAATTTTTGGCAATATTTTAGGTGCGTTATAAAAGGACATTTAAATGAATTTGAAATCGAAAAAATGCGGATTTTTTGATTAAGGTTTTAAATTTATTATTAAGGTCCGCTTTGGTTCCCTAATAATAAATACCACCCCAATATATAATAAAAACTACCTGAAGTGTTTATTATTGAGAGCGGGTAGTCATGGGGGGCGAGGTTGTGAAAGTCCTGATTTTGTTATAGTAGTCATTAAATTCATAATTATATCAGCCATTACATTAATCATTATGATATTCACTATATAAGTCATTAAATCAATCATTAGATTAATCATCATATTTATCATGATATGGATCATGATATTAATCAGTATATTAATCATTAAATATATGTAAAATCATTATATTAGTCATTTTATAAACCATTCAAAGAATCATTCAAATTAATCATTATTTTTATCATTCTATGAACCAATTATATCATTTTATTTATCATTCATTAATCATGATATTAATCGTTATATTAGTCAATAAATTAAAAGTTATA
>Ga0126342_10008903_pt1 | contig 17977 bp, 12 predicted proteins | sample Cyp1metagenome_FD_92528 | JGI IMG/M metagenome (GOLD analysis project Ga0126342, IMG submission 92528) | Coral microbial communities from Lord Howe Island, Old Settlement Bay, Australia - Cyphastrea 1 metagenome | ecosystem: Host-associated > Invertebrates > Cnidaria > Coral ... | reverse complement strand
GATAATATGGAATATGGGGGAAATCGTTGTTTTTCCAGCGTTTTGAAGAGTCGCGCATACAATCGTATTCCATCAAATTTTGATACTTTAGACCTGTGGAGGCTATGGAAATTCTCGGTTGTGATGTTAGCCGTGCAGGATGGAGTGTGATGCTTTGTGGGTATATGGAATGGAATTTGTGACCCAAATTTGATCAAAAAAGATGTCAACATATGCTTGAGAATCCCACATGCAGGACTGGCAACGCATACCAGGGGGGCATCGTACTCCAAGGGGGCATCGTGCTCCAAGGGTGGCATCCTACTCAATGTAACTGTATTAAGTGGAAATATGATACCATTTGGGTTCGAGGAAGAACAGCGTAATCCAGACTTGGCCCAGTTTACGGATTCGGAAGCTAAACCGCCAGCCAAACGCGTCAAAAAAATAAGCTGAACAGCTTATCCAATGGTCTTAAAAGATCCTAGAGAGAAGTTGATGTTTGATGAGAGAAACAATATGTTTATTCAAGAAATCATTCCTTGAGAAGCTGTGGACTCAAAGGATCTTAGCGAGGTTAAACATGTGCGATTGGACATGACAGCACGTGACAAGGGAAAAGGTGGGCCTGACAAGGGTCACACAACCTCATTCTCACCATCAAAGGTCGTTCATTATTTTCCAAACTTCCGGAGCTATTTGGCATGGAATATGAACAGCCTTGGAATACCGGTAAGATTTTGCTAGAATAGTATTGGGATGACGGTCCGAAACCACCAACTATATTGGGATATTAGATAATTGTAGGCCGACATGTGATATTTGGGTCTGTCTGCAAATGGATGAACATGGGGGAATTGTCCGAATCGCAATTTGAATGAAACTGCTATAATATATATAATACCCTCTGGTAAACTAACGTAACTATGGAAAATCACCATTTCTACTGGGAAAACTCACTAGAAATGGTCATTTTGAAGAGCTATGTTAGTTTACCAGAGGGTATGTATATATATATAATTATATATGTATATACAAGTGGATTTCGGGGGCTTCCCTAATTCGGCGATGAAAAGAGATAAATACCATGAAGTTCGCTGCCAATTGATGGTCGAAATGAGGTTTGATGGATGTTGATGCAGACATATATTGCATATTCATACGCATCTACCTTTGGTTTCTTTATGCACCCGATTGAAATTTAGTGTCCAAGAGATGTGCACACATAAATCATGAATCATAGAAAAGCATGTAGATGCACGTTTCATGCACATACATACCTAAGGCATCCACAACTATATATATATATTATATTTAATATGTATATATATATATATAATATTAATTATTGTATATTCTTGCATGTATATATATATATATATACTGCATATTATTGCGCACACACACAGATATATATATATATACATACATATATACGTATACGTCTTCATTCTTCAGGACGTTTGCACACCTATTGGTTGTGGCGGTTGTATTCTTCGACACCCGAGTTGCCACGGAATTTGGCCACCGCAATTCAATTTCCAACAGGGTTGTTCCAACCGATTGTAGGTATACGATTCCCGCAAAAGAGGGACATTGGTGATATATCATATAATTATATATATATATAGTTTAGCCAATTATCCCCTGGTAGTACTTCTTTAGCCAATTTATGGTTTAGCCTAAACCCACATATGGGTGATTTTACTTCTTTAGAAAAATGCCCCTGGTATTTGGGATGTTGGGAAGAACCCTGTCCAATAGGAAAGCGTGGAGACCCTATCACTTCATCCTTTAGCCCTGGCGAAAGATGCACACAGATAGCATGTGTATGTCTATCTATATTGTAGATATATATATATATATATATATATACATATATTTATTTATCCATATTCACATACATATATATATGTATATATATATGTGTATATATATATATACATATATATATGTATGTGTGTATGTATGTACAATATCAAGATACACATATCATGCAATGACAGAACCACACATTTCAACGCAGAGACGCACGGACAACGCTGTCTTTGGCCAAGGTTTTGACGGTAGCAAGGTGCTTTGGGCGGCCAGGGTTCCACCCGGTGGCCAAACATCTGCCAAACGCAGTCCTGTTGCATTCCCCAGGGGTTGGTAACTGTCCCATTTTGGGAATAGCCATTATAGACCATATACCTAAAATGGGTGTACTATATGGACTATAATGGCTACTATATGGCTACTATATGGACATCACCTTGTAGTAGCCATAAAAAAGACCATATACCATTCATGGTTGGGTGATGTGACCCATGGGGACATCAGTCATGACCCATGTTCCCGGAGGCCGGCGTGAATGACATGATCTTGCACTGCGCCGAGTTCATGAACAATGATGAAGTGGCCCACTTGGTGGATTCCATCAACCTCAAGTTGGGCATGAGTCCCGAGGCCTGTTCGCGTTGGCGTAACATCATCATGAACTGAGACCGTTTTAAAAAGCGGTCCGAAGTGAGGGGGAGACCATGAGTCATAAGTCATGTCATCTCAAAGAACATATGGTTTCTTCAAGAATGCGGTGGGTGTGCTAGCATGGCAAATATTCAAAAGCAAGATTCTGCAGTTTCACATGTGATATTTTAAATTAATGTAATTATATGTCATTAATTTATTTAGGTGTAAATTATTTAAAATTGCAAATGAATGCCGCACACTCAATTTCAAGTAGAACAGCTTTCGTCTGCCATGCTGCGGTTCACCGCTTTCAGTGTGTCTCTCCCAGCTCAGTGAAATGGCCGAGTGCCTAGTGACGCGTCGCAGACGCAGGCCGGTGCAAAATACACCGGCAGGCGACAACGGCGACAACAAGCGTCAAGGACAGCAACCTTTGGTCCATTTCAAGGAGCTTCGAAGCATGATCTTTCCATGTTTGCTTTGGTGATGGCTTCTGAAGACTCTTCAGCCTTTCCTCATCGAAGTTGGCATTGCAAGTGGGAGCCCAGGATGCCAGATGGAATACCAACTCTAAATGGACATAGTGAACCCAAATCTCCTGATACTTTGTCCACATTGGCCACGAATCACCCACACAGACTTGTGCATGTGAATGCCATATGGAATATGAATGCAGATAACCTCGCAGATAAAAAAATCTCGTTCCAGTTCCAATACCATCTGGTTATTTAACAGTTCGCCATGGAAAATCACCATGCTATTAATAGGTAAACCATCTATTTCTATGGGTCATTTCCCATGGCTATGCTAAATAACCAGAGGGTAAACCTCCATTTTCCTATGGTTTTCCTATGATTTTCCCATTTTCCTATGGTTTTCCTGCAGCTACAACGGCGCGCACAGCACAGTACCGGGCCTTTCTGGCTTGGGCTCCCATGGCTCCACGAATTCAGAGCGTTCGCCTCGAGGGTACAGAGACGAAGTTTTGCACCTGGAGATGGTCATGGATCAAGACAACTAAGTTACTGTATAATGGTGAATAATGGTGTTTAATAGTGGTGTTTAATAATGGTGTTTAATAATGGTTAATGATGTTTAATGAGGGTTATATAATGGTTAATAATGGTGAATATGTGGTTGGTGGTGACTGGAACCATGGAATTTTATGACTTTCCTTATATTGGGAATGTCATCATCCCAACTGACTTTCATATTTTTTCAGAGGGGTTGAAGCCACCAACCAGTATAGATATGCCATAACTACTTAGTGCATCTTATTAGTTGTATATATGGACATATAATTACTGTATGCATCTATATGCCATATGTATATACACCGGATATATGCACTATACATACCGATAGTTTTTACCTATAGACAATTTTTAAGGATAATACAAATATATTTACGTACATATCTATGTATATATATATATATTAATATGCAGACACTATATATATATATATATATACACCAACATGTGCCATACATAAATGACATATGTACATACGATAGATATATACGCACCACACGTGTAATATATATATATACACATCACTATTTAAATGTATAGTTGAGGCATGATCATCCATATTTATACCAGCTTAACCTGTATTTTCATGCCATATTTAAAACAGGTTGCCTTAAAAAAGTTCCGCACCAGCTTGGTGACCCCGCGTTGTGGGTGAATCCCCCAGAAATTTGTGCAGCGTTTGGTGTTTAGGCGCAGCCTGATCACAGATTCCTCAGATGTGGTGTTGGTTTTGCTTAATTTCCAGGGATCCAAGAACTGCATGAGGCCAGATTTCTTGGAAACTGTACACTATGACCCGTTGTGCCAGTTCGAGCTGATGCGCCAGTGAAGCGTGTGTGAACTTCTCCTTGGAAGATCGGAGGCAGATTGTTTCAAAAGCGCTTTTTGAAGCGCTTAACATGAAAGAACTACATTGGCCGCAAATGATCATGGCTTAATTTGTGATATTCATGGCTGATAGCACCTGATGTGTTCATCCCGAGGGTGCTGCCTTTCCAGGGTTACCACCGAGCCTGCAGAAACGGGTTCCAAATGAGGTTCCAAACCACTTCGACGCGCGTCGCTTCGACAAGGGGGTGACAAGGCATGAAGATTTAAATCCTGCCTCCCTCACAGGCTACTGGGAGATGCCACGAATCAAATTGGGGTAGAATGTGCCAATATGTTTGCATATATATATATGCTACATATATATATATGATTATATATGTATATATGTATACGTGTATGCCTGTTAAACCGCAAGTATGCAACATTTTAGTCATCTCGCGGAAAATCATGTTTTTTCAATGACTGTTTTGGTGGACAACTGCACACAAATATACGTTTTCTGTTTTTTTCGGGATTTAATTGGAATGTGTCATGTTGTGCAAGGAAACGTGGGTTTTTCAGGTGCATTTGCCACGTGTGAACCTGATTGAGCTCCATAAATGACCCATGGGACTCTTGTTGCAAGGCCCCAAAGCCTGTCCAAAACAATGGCGGACATTTGCGTCGAAATGGCGGAAACCAGCGGAAAGTGGCGGAAATTTCCGGACATTTCCTGCCAGTAAATCTTGCTTGTAATCAGGGTCTGCCCACCACAACAATTGAAAACCCAAATTTACATTTTTTACCGGTGATTGATGACGTTTTTTGGTCAGGAATGAATTATTTTGTTTCATTGAAAATCAGCCCACCTTGAAAAAATACATAGGATTTTCTATATGTCACGAAAAAAGAACACGCATCCTCATGTGTTGCGTATGGTTTCTCACTCTAAGAATAATGATATCATCCAATCGGGATTTCAATGGGGATTTCATATGAGGAGATATATATATATATAATTACATCACCGAAATTTAATTGGATTTAATGGGATTTAATGGGATTTAATTGTATTAAATGGGGATCAACAGAAAACACGATTAATATTTAGATACATTCTATAGCGACTGAAATTATTTCACGTCGTCACTAGAAATGATGGTTAGGATTTAGGGGAATCCTCCCCAAACGGCCGAATTTTGTAACTTCTCTAGAAATATGTCCCAACTTTTTTGCTGAGTGATTTCCAGTTGAAATCACCAGTCGCTGAAACCTGCTACTTTTTTCAAGTCCTCATGAGATCTCATGAGTATCTTCGTATATGTTACCCTCTGGTAATTTAACATAGCTATTGAATATGGTCCATTAATAGTTGATTTACCTATTAAAGATGGTGATTTTCTATAGCTATTTAAGTTTACCAGAGGGTAAACCTCCATTTTCCTATGGTTTTCCTATGGTTTTCCCATTAAAACCTCCATTTTCCTATGGTTTATCCTTCAAAACCAGCCGGAAAGCTGGCGTAGATTCGGCGTAGATTCGTTGTCCTCAATCGCCTTTCTGAAGTGTTGAAGTTCCAGCTGGGAATCCCATATGAATGGGTGCATTCTCAGGTGGATTGGTATATATATATATATATTATGTATACAAGGTGGTGCCCCATAGTTAGCTAAGTTGGTTTATAACTCCCATAATTATGGTTTATGGTAGATAGAACTATAGTTAATGGGGTTTATAAACCAACTTATAACTCGGGGGCACCATCCTGCATGTATGGTATAACTCGATATTATATACACGTGTATATATATATATATATATATGCATATTATATCTTGGTTACATATTGAATGATAAATAGATAACACATAATAAAACGCAGGTAATTATATATATAGTACTTATATGAATGGACGCCTGGAGATTGCGATGGATACAGATGTAATTACATACTATATTTACACACACACACATATATATATACACATGTATACGTTGGTATTTTACACTAGTGCATACTTTTCGCAACATTTTGCCAGGTGAAAAACGTTGAAACAAATCCTATGTTCACATTTAAATCCATGGTATTTCGGATATTTCAGGGTTGGGATTGCAACTTCTGATTCGAAAACTCCCAGTGTCAGAGCCTTTCCGGCTCCTACTGAGCTGGTGGACGCCCAAGTTGCGGCGACCGCGTGTCGGCTCTTGCACGGCAGACAGCTGTTGCCGGCGCGGCCCATTTGAATGGGCCAAACGTTGATTTGTTTGTCCAGCCGGACTTTCCCTGTGTGAACATACAAAAATGTGGAAAACCATGGTTTTCAAAGGAACACTATCTACACATGGTGGGTTTTACACATCTATGTCTGTAGAAGGGTAACAGATTTGGAGAAACCGCAGAATGTTGATTTCAACTTGACCATGGCTGGGGTCCAAAGATGTAATTCATGAGTAATTCCTGATGACCACTATATACTTGGGGAAGCCGTTGCGACTTCATTTTTTAAAAAACGCGGCAAATGGATGTTCACCGCTAAACAGGTTCCCATAGGATCCCATAGGTGGCTCATCGACATTGGTCGCAACTTGGCGCCTGCTGGAACACAGAGGTCGGACTCAAACAACGAGAACCACGTCCTACAAAACCAGACAAGGTCTGTTCTCCTGCACGGATGGGAATGTTATAGCCGACTGGGATCCTTGTGACATCTTGTGAGGGCTGGACAGACAAATGGGTCATTGCGTCAGTGCATGTGTTTGAAACGCGTGTCTGCATGCTCGTCGCGCCACTCGAGGGTCCCCTAAACTCACGAGTTCGCGTGAGGATTTCGCACGGCGATGCACCGGACACTGGCCGACACGGTCAGTACTGCAATCAGGTAGTCGCTGGGGTTGGAACCTCGTGCAACACTGGAAGATATTGGGGATACATGGGGATACCAGTCAGTTACCAGACTTCGCAAGCGCTTGGGTCGAACTTTAAGGATATCCATGGATATCCCCTATGTTCTTAACAAGTTGCCTCATCATATGAATATGCAGCTTCCTCAAAGTTGTCCATACTTGTTTGGCATTTGTTTGGCTTTGTCAGGACAGTGGCTGTGGGGCCCTGTGGGGTAGCTGTTGGTAGACCCCTACTTTTCATAGGTCCTGGAAGACACGATGATGGCAGATGGTGTATAGATGTGTATAGATCTTTTGAATTCTTTTGATTGTTTCCAGTGGTTAGGAGGGAGCTAAGGAGCTATGGGTATTCATATTCCCTATTAAATGGGGAGCTAAGGAGCTGCCAAGAGTTTCCCAACCACATACTAGAATTCAGCATATTTTGCTTATCATCTTCTTGCGGCCGGGACTGGGGCCGCTCTTCGGGACGGCGGTTTCAACCCAGCTGAACCAGCTGATTACTTGCACATTGCCGATAGGTAGTGGCAACCCCATATTGTTTCATAAACCTTGGTCCATTATAATTGGACGGGTCATACTCTAATCGCCATCTAAACTGGGACCCCGGTCTATCAATCCAGATGGAAACGCGAAAAAATCGTAGATGGATCATCGCGGGAATCCGCATGCGCTCGAGCCCGCGACTTCGATTGGCTTTGCGTTCCCCGAGGCTCAGGGTAGCTGAAAACATTGAAAGCCGACTCCCTGCAGTGATCGTTCGTTCCTCGTGGGTGGAAGATAAGTGTATGGGGATTTTGTATGCACTAAGGTGGTAAATTGAGTAATTCATCGCTTTCTTGCATGGTTTCAACAATTAAAGCAATTAGATTGGGTATGTGGGTTGCGACCAGTCAATCTTGCAGTTCTTAAAGTTTAACTATATTGGCCTGCTATAGGCGGCAGAAACATGCAGAAACCAGGTCACACGCTACGGCCCTACATGATCAGAAAACTTGTGGGCATAGTACTACATCATGATTCTGGCTGCCAGAAATCAGTTGGTTTATGACTTACTTACAACATCTTACAACTCCCCAATATCTACCATCAACCCTAGCTGGACTTGTTAAACAAACCAAGTTTTCAGGATCTGATCGGGACCCACCTTGTAGAGGTATGAAGGGCCAACGCCGGAAAGGCCCAAAAGGGGGTATTGCAATGTTGGTAGGGAATATGAAACCAGTTGACTTGGGAATACGCGAACTGTTCAGACTTCAATCCCTATTTTTCGGGATATTTTTGGAGCACAGTCCCACAAAAAGACGCCTTGGATATATAATTATACATATACACATAAGCACACATAAAAACATACTCTCCAGTTTCAGTTCCTGGCATCTTGATGAAGTGTTTGTTCGTTGTTACGGAGCATGCATCAGGCTATGGAACAGTTGAAGCCAACACACCATGAAAGTTTAAATGTATTGCGGCCTGGCCTCGCATCATACGTAGCACGTGGAATGAAACTAAAATACACTAAAATAGGTTCCTTGATGCTTATTGCGGGTCTGTAAAAATAAGAACATTTGCGTACATTTTCTGCTGTTCGGTTTCTGTGTTGGCCTTTCCAATGTTCCACTTTTGAAGGCTGCCCTGACCTGTGCCAACTGTACTCCAGCTAAGACTGCTGTGTGCGTGCGGCTGTGCTGCATGGCACTTGAAAGATCAATTTGGGGAACGTTCGGAACGAGTGGAGACTCAGCAAGTCGGCAGGAACTCTCCAAGTGTTTCATTTAATGGAAAGGTTGCTGCGGCGTATATAAAACAAATCGGCTGCTGTAAACATTCAACGGAACCAGTTTTATTCCTTCGAAGTACTGCAAAGTTTCCTACATATTTCAGCTGGCTGGTAGTTTGACAATATATATATATATTCTTACAGGGAGGCAATTCGATATTTTATTGCAAATGCTTTGCACATATACAATCATATACACATGTGTTGTACACACAATTATACAATATACTTTTATATCATACATACACATATTTATATATATATATATAGATTTGAATGTAATTCTTGCACATGATTGAAGATATTCTGAATTTCCATTGGTGTTCTTTTCCTACCTGCTGGGCTTACTGGGACTTTACAGTCGCCTTGACCGGGTGTTTTGTACATACCAAGTAGGCCTATTCGTCACGTGGCGCACGATGAGAGCCATGCCATGGGTGGAGGCCATGGCAGCCATGGAAGCGCAGCAACACAGGTCCTACAGCCTCACCTAACAGAACTATGGAAAATCACCACTTTTTAAGGGGAAAACTCACTATAAATGGCAATTTTCAATAGCTTTTTGTATGTTTACCAGAGGGTAAGTCGTTCGATTTTTTTTCATGATAGATGATCAATGGCAAATTCAATCTGACCATTTGAATGGGCCAGCAATTCTTGAACTTTATTTTATTTCTATTTTTTGATATTTTTTGGGCATGTGAATCGCCACAATCTGACCTGGCCTATGCCATGCCTGTAAGTGCCTGCAGCTTTTGCAGAGGTATCACATCTCCCAATTCCTATGTTATTGGTGTAGCTGAACATTGGTTTAGTTATCAAAACTAGCTGGATCTAGCTGGCCATTTATACAATCCCCAAATTGCATTTTTTCAGCTCGCGAGCAATATGAAAATCACTAGCCAGGTAGCATTAGTTCTGAAGACATAGCAGCCTCATCACATCGCCCAGGATGGGCTTAATTGACTTTTTGCAATTATATTAAACCCATCATCCCCCCTGTTTAAACCTGTAGGTTTTTAAGTGCCCCCCATATCGGCGCCATCTTTATTTCACGGTGTTCAGCCGGAGGTTGTGATGGGATTTGAACTTGGGGAAGTTGAAATACTTTCAAGCGGGAAAGTTTAAGGTTGTTCTTTTTTTAACTGTCCCAAGGGGAAATACACTATATTTAATGGGAAAATCTATGGTTTCCTGTAGATTTTCCCTTAAACCAATCCATTGAAGAATATTCTAAAAAATCATGGCGCGATTTTTTGTTGAGTTTTCTCATGACCAGATTCATTCGGTTCCAAGCGGCCAAGTGTTGCAGTAGGGAGCTTCGATGTGGCGACGAGTGGAAATTCAGGCACGCCTTGACGTGTTTTCGCGTTGATGGCAGGCACCACCCGAGGTACCTTTGTGTTACTCATGGGACACTCACAGCCATCACCAGCCGTCAAAAGCTGGGGTTGACTTCATATGGGGGTTTCCATAAATGGGGGTACCCCCAAAATAGATGGTTTATAAGGGAAAATCCCAATCTAAAAGATGATTTTCATTTCCATTCATTTTATATGTCCTATCGGTTCTTGGTAGGAGCCTCTACTGACTTATGGCACCTTCGTCCAGCGAAATGGGGGTACCCCAATAGCTGGAGGGTTTATTTCATTGAAAATGCAACATTTAAATGGATGATTTGGGGGTACCACCCATTTTATTTGCCTCTCTATCGGACTCTATCAGAATCTATCTTGTTCTATCTCTCTATCTCTACCCCAGCCTAACTCTCCATCTCTCTTTCTCTCTATCAAATCTATCTTATCTATCTCCTCTATCTGATCTATCTCATCTGTCTTACCAATCTTGTCTGTCTTATCATTTTGTCTGTGTTGTCTTTCTTTGTCTATCCTATATTTCTTATCTTCCTTATATCTATTTTTCTTCTTATCCATCTTATCCATCTTAGTTATCTTATTTATCTTATCTATATTATCTGTCTTATCTAATATCTATCTTACCCATCTTATCTATCTATATCTATCATATCTATCATATCTATCTTATCTATCTTATCTATCTTGTCTACCTTATCTACCTTATCTATCTTATCTATCTTATCTATCTTATGTATCTTATGTATCTTATCTATCTTATCTATCTTATCTATCTTATCTATCTTATCCATCCACCACCCATCCATCCATCCACCCATCTACCCATCTACCTCTTTACCTATTTACCTACTGTATCTACCTATCTACCTATGTATCCATCCATTTAATCTGATCTGGTCTAATATAATCTAGTCTAGCCTATTCTAATCTTGTCCAGTCTAGTCTATTCTAATCTAGCTATCTGGGTATCTAGCTATCTAGGTATCTAGCTATCTAGGTATCTAGCTTCATATCTACCTATCTAGCTATCTGGCTTTCTATACTATCTAATCAATCTATCCAATCTAAATAAATCTGAATCAATCTAGATCAACCTAAATCAATCAATCAATCAATCAACCAATCAATCAATCTATCTATGTGTTTGTCTATCTGTCTATCTTTCTATCTATCGTTCTATCTATCTATCTATCTATCTTTCTATCTTTCTATCTTTCTATCTTTCTATCTTTCTATCTTTCTATCTTTCTATCTTTCTATCTATCGTTCTATCTATCTATCCATCCATCAATCCATCCATCGATCGATCTATTGATCTATCAATCTATCGATCTATCTGTTTGTCTATCTGTCTATCTGTTTATCTACCTATCTATCTCTATCTTCATATATTGATCTCTATCCCTGGTTCTGTGGAACCTAACTGATGGTTCTTTCCAATCTTGGAGGCATTTTCATTGTCCGTTTCTGCCATCCTCCTTTGGAGCTGCCCTCAACCTTTCCGTGGCGCTGAAGACAAAACACAGCGCCATGCACGGCCGGCTTTCGACGGCTTAAGCATGATCCGACTCACCTTTTGAATGAGTCCAGTTGCGGACAGAGATCTTTCAGTTGGTGGGCGTATCTGGAGATTGTTTGGGAAAGTAATGGAAAGTACATGTATATGCTAGCCATCGTTTCGACCCAACCTTGCCACGGCGGATATTTGTTGGAAATGGTTTTCTTGAAAGTGATGCCACACATCATTTGTTCCCTGCTTTGTGGACAAACCCATTTAACTCCTTTTCGTCGATTTATATCACCTAAAGAAACGCATCCATTAACAAGAAAAATATATATATATATACACCATAGCAGAGGCTGCCTTTATTAGCCCACCCAAGAAGCATCCAAAACCATTATATATATTCAGAGGTTTGATCCTAATTTTTGAATGTTATCAATCCCAAATTTGGCCAAAATTTATTATTTCTGGGTAATTAAGCCCATCCTCAAATCATCTCAGCATTTGTCTCGCTTAAATCAGTTTTTTCTTGGAAAAAATCATCGTTCTTGGTAAAGTCACCATGTCTGGAATCCTGAGCTTGCTACCCTGTTGGTAAACTAACATAACTACGGAAATCACCATCTTTAATGGATAAATCCTTATAAATCCACTATTTCAATGGCCATTTTCAATAGCTTTTTGTGTGTTTACCAGAGGCTACGTCCAACCCATCAAGGCTGGCCTAGTCCAGCAGGGGAGATGTCGTCCGTCTCCGGTGCACCAGCACTGGAGGAGTTTGGATTGGAGTTCTCCTCGGCATTCTGCTTAGGGTTATGTATAGTAATTATACTTATATGATACAATATATATATATATATGATAATATAATATAATATAATATGATATGATATGATGTGATATGATATACATATATATATATATATATACATATATATATACATATATATATATATTATGACTAGATATTTGTGGAAACCCCGGCAAGGTGGAAAAGTCAATCATCAACTTAGGAAAATTACTTTTCTTTTTCTTTGGGGGTATACTTTTGCTTGATGGGGCTGGAAGAATCTTACACCGGGAAGAAACAACCGAACTTGGCTTAGTACATGTTAATACATGTGACTCTTATCCATGTTAAGACAACTGTTAAGACATGTCAATATCAAGGGCACATTTATGGTCGATCTTCTATATTTGAGCGTAAAAGCCAGCGAGTTTCAGGTTTCAGTTTTCCTTTAGATCAATCGTGTGCAGAAAAAATGATTGCTATCACTCGAAGGGTTGTGTAAGACTGCTTGAAATGCACTATCGAATAGATCAACCCTGCAACATCCGAAGAATCACAATGCGAGGAGAACAGTCGAGTTTGCGCGCCAAGAGGGCGACTCATGTCTCTTGAGTCCAGTCGTGCGTCGTGTCTGCATACCCAATGGTGTGAGCATCGACGCCGGACGGCGGCAGCCCGTGTCTAGTACCTCACAGCGACTTTCAAAGCTACAGACAAAACATTCGGATCGCAGTTTCGTTTCGCGTGTTTATGCGTGTTTATGAGCGGAACAAGCCCATGAATTTCCATGAAAATTATGGTTTTCGATGGTTTTCGGCCATTGTCATGGTGTTTTTGTTCACCAAAATCCATAATTTTCATCCAACACATGACTGGTTGGTGGTTTGGAACATGAATTTTATTTTTCCCATCATATTGGGAATGTCGTAACCCCAACTGACGAACTCCATCATTATTCAGAGGGGTAGGTATACCACCAACCAGATGACAATTCACCAAATTTTGGCCATTGTTAACTGGGGGGTTTAGTCTCTGGAGAGCCGGTGGCTTTAGGCGAGGCTTGGAGAACACAGCACCTGAGAAGCTCGGCTTAAGGTTGATGCCCCACCGGCCCCGCGGACCCTTAAAAGTGGCAGCCATATCCCACAGGAAGACCCGTGAAAAGCCATAAAAAACCATAGGAAAACCAGCATATATTGTTGGATCAATTTTCAGTTCGTTAGTGTAAATGGCGTAAACGCTTGGCCTATGTATGTGGATGTTGAGATAAGAAGTTTAAACAACTCATAAACCCAAAAGAGCTTCAACCACTATGATGTGATATGTGTTCTTATGATTGAATGACATGTTTCCAGCATGTTTCCAGCCGCCTCCGTCAGGATTAGTGAATGTGATTGAGATAAATATTGACATCTAACATTAGATACCATCATTGAACATTGCCATTTATAGTTGCATATAGGAATATATTATATATATACATTTATATATATACATATATATACATACATACATATATATATATATATATACATGTATTATAATTATTTAATTTGATGCCAGACGTGTTTTTCTTCCTTGACATCATTGGGATACAACATGGTCACTATACTTTACTTTCTAGCTTTAGACTTTCACAGAAAAGAACAGCAATATTTGATGGGAGAAAAGCATCTCCGCCATTGTTCCAGACAAAAACCTACACTTCTTCACCAGGAATGAGCATTCACAAAAATCCCTACAGATCCCCCACACATCAGCCAGGGTTCCTATAAATTCCACTGTGGCAAACCCAATGCCATAAACAATCCCCAAGTCACCATTTTTATGGGTCCTATAAATCATCCCCAAATGGTAGGTTTATGGCATTGGGTTTCCCCACATTAATATTCATAGAGTTATGAGTTTGTATCATAGATAATATATGACCATCATACAGCTATATATATGATAAGAATACAATAACTTACAATATCAGCTATTATACGCTATCGTAGTGAAATAACCATGATATAACGGATGCTGGCTATCCCATATAACTGCGATATAATGGGAACATATGGGAACATAACTATGATGGGGATATCAATGGATATATATATATAATTAAATATAATTATATAATCGCATCTACCATGGCTGCCATCATGGGATTAGCTACCACTACCGGTAAAATGAACAGCTCGACCCGACAGTCACCGATTTTTGGGTGGTTTCACTCATCCGAACCAAGCCCTATCTGCCGGCGTCATTTTTAATTTTAACCGGAGGCTATTTACATCTCTATGATATATAATTATGATTAATTATGAATATTCATTTATAATTTTGTATTATATAAATTAATGATATTATATATATACTATATATATAATATAATACAATATATAATACAATATATATATATATTATATATACACAATCATCATTAGCCAGATGACTAATCATCCTATGACTATTCCGGAGGCCACGGCGCCCAGGCTGAGTTGGTGGAGCTTCACGGCCACGGGCCCCCGGCCGTCGGAGCGTCCGGTGAGCAGCGGCTGCGCCTCCGCGCGCACCCGGCATCGCCTGGAAAGGTGCCGGTCACGACACACGGGTTGGAAAACCATAGGAAAACCGTAGGAAAACCATAGGAAAATGGGAAAATCATAGGAAAACGATAGGAAAACCATAGGAAAACCATGGGAAAATGGAAAAATCATAGGAAAACGAAAGGAAAATGGAGGTTTTCGAATATGATCCCCATGATCATTGTAGTGATTACCCTCTGGTAAATCAACAGTTGGACCCTGAAAATCACCAATTTTTAATGGAAACTAGTCTTCCAACCCCGATGACTGCCAGGGTCTATGTTAATTTACCAGAGGGTATATGATATTCTATGGCATAGGGGTGCCACAGTGATTCTTATTTTCTTATATAATACTTAAATCATATTTATCTGGTTGGTGGTTTGGAACATGAATTTTATGACGTTCCATATGTTGGGAATGTCATCATCCCAACTGACGATTTTTTTTTCTCAGAGGGGTTGAAACCACCAAACAGAATGGGACACCTTCCGGTCATCAAAGGTGGTTTGAAAAACCCATGGATAGATGATTGTCCTAATAGAACCTTCACTTATAGGTGATTTTCGATTGCCACGTTTGATGACCAGAGGGATATTAAGATTGATACATCCTCCTGTTATTTCTCTTCCAGTTGATTGTATCTTCCAATCATCAGGAAAATTAGGATCTTATGGGTATTAACCATCAACAATAGGACTGATGCAACATCAAGCAGTCGTGGTATGCTCAAGCATTGTGACCAACCAGGTTCCTGGAAAAAATTACCTGAGGATTCAACCAATGCCCCTTTATTGACCTCCCAATAGTAAGATTCATAATTACCCTCTGGTAATTTAACATAGCTATGGAAAATCACCATTTATAGTGGATTTTCCCATTAAAAATGGTGATTTTCAATAGCTATGTTAAATTACCAGAGGGTACTGGTTGGTGGTGGTTTGGATTTTTTTTCCATGAAACATGGGATAATCCTTCCCATTGACTTTCATATTTTTCAAGATCGTTAAAACCACCAACCAGATAGTTATTCTTGGATGGTTATTTGGTTGGTGGTTTGGAACATTAGTTTTATTTTCACTAAGAGTTGGGATGATGATCCAATCTGACTTTCATATGTTTTAGGGGGGTAGGCCCAACCACCAATTAGATTAAGTTTCGCCCTTTCAACAGTCTTTGTTGCTGGTTAAGAGTCGCCCTCGACATAAGTCGATTTTTAATGTTTAATTACATGCACGTGACTGCAAACATATTTGAGTTCGTGGCAACTGGGAGTTTGATCAACAACAATAAAGATACAAAAAGGAAAGTCATCCAAAACATAAATCCTATGCTATATAATGAGAATCCTATAAAGAATCGGATTATTGGGATGTTTATTTATGGTATATGATCTTATACCATTATATATATATATATGTATAATTTATATAATTATGTTATATCAACAACGGGGGTGCCCTGGGATCCAGGAGCGATGCGTGGAAAGGCGGGCAACAGCGATGTATGATATGGAACGGGTTCCATCCAAGATGGAAGTGGATATGCACACACACATGCAGTATATATATATATATATGCAAGGACATACAAGGATATCATATAATATGCATGTGCATGATTGTGCACTTGTATCAAAATCCGGATTGATCGGTTTGATAGGGTTTTGATCGGACGCATGGTCAACTATATTCATGACACAGGGGTCCTGTTTTTTTTGCAGAGGTGACCTTGGGAAAACATGGATCTACCATGGATATGATATGGATGAGCCATTCTGAGCAGCAACAAATCATTCACGATTGTGGATACTGTACCCTCTGGGAATCTAAGATAGTTATAGAAAATGGCCAGTTTGTAGATGATTACCTATTGCACATGGTGGCTTTGCTAGATTGCCTTACCAGAGGATACTTCGCCATTACTTCGCCTACATCCAGCAATTCACCTCACATAGTCAAGTCACACTGAAACACCGCAGCAGAATGCATGATTGGCCAGGCAAGATACCTGGTTTGAAAAGATGGAAGATTAGCAAATAGATCAGCCATGGTGAAATATTCTCATCTTGATGGGGACTGTTGGCCACCCCTCGGTGGCTAGAGAGGCGTTCTGAATTCTCATCATCCCATATCATCCTCTGTTTTTGGAAGCATCCTAATTCTTCTAATTCAATGGATCCAATGTGAATCCAAGCTTTGCGGAGAAGCTTCTATTTTTTCAAATGGCTACGACTTTCAAGTTCTTCAAGTCCTTTGAAAAGTCGTGACTTGAATCCCCCTTCGTGACTTGAATCCCCTTCGTCAGACACGACTTTCAAGTTCTTCAAGCCCCCTTTCCACTTCTCACTTGCTAGGCGCCGAGCGAACAGTCGGAAGCCCAGCGGGGTTGATAGCAAGTAGAGAGCGACCCAAGCTGGAACCAACATCATCGTCGTTTCAGTGCAATTGTAAAGACCTCAAACAGCGATCGGAATATCATCCAGTAATAATAATCCCAATGCTAATTATATAATCCCAATATGAATCCCAATACTAAAATCCCAATACTATATTCGAAGGAAGTTTAGAAGTCAAACTTCCGACAATATGGACAGATGAAAAGCAGAGCAGGGAAGATGCAGAGAGAAGAGAAAGATTAGAAGAGAGAAGAGTAGAAGAGAGAAGAGTAGAAGAGAAAGAGTCAGAAGAAAGAAGATACAGATGCGCGAAAAGGTAGGAAAGTCGCGATTCACTGTGTTTTTCCAATGATTTGTGGCTCCGGAGGGTCGAAAAGT
>Ga0126342_10008902_pt1 | contig 17977 bp, 19 predicted proteins | sample Cyp1metagenome_FD_92528 | JGI IMG/M metagenome (GOLD analysis project Ga0126342, IMG submission 92528) | Coral microbial communities from Lord Howe Island, Old Settlement Bay, Australia - Cyphastrea 1 metagenome | ecosystem: Host-associated > Invertebrates > Cnidaria > Coral ... | reverse complement strand
GGCCGCGGACGGGTTTGGTTGTTTTGTTGTTGTGTTTTTGGTTGGTTTAACATAACGGCATCCCTTACTAGTCTGTACATAGCCTAATTTGCAGCTCCACTTCCTGTGCGGTAATTACACTGCACGGGGGGTGTTGTTGCAAAGTCCTAGTGTATATACTACCCTTTTCACCTTCTATACGGTATTGCATTGGCTCAAGAAATAGTGCATGCTGCAGTGTATCTGTTTTATGGTTAGTAGTGGCTTTTACCTATATTCTACACTTTATATATCTTATCCCATATAGGCTGAGCCGGAAGTGTGGCGTCTCAGATTTGTCCGCATGGAGGGCGCAGACAAAATCATACTTTATCATTACTTTATCCTATATAATTGTTTATGGTTACCCTCTGGTAATTTAACATAGCTATTGAAAATCACAATTTTTAATGGGAAAATCCACTATTAATGGTCATTTTCAATAGCTACGTTAAATTACCAGAGGGTATGTGCCAATATATTGCTTGTAAACCGGCATGATTTTGATTGTCAGCCAAGGTTTTTTATCCGGGCAAACGCTGTGCCTCGGCCAGTGCAGGAATGATGGCGTCATCCTTTGCCAATGTGTTTATGATTTATGTTTAGTTGGTCAACTCGATGGGTTGGTTTAGGGGCTAATGTGCAGGAAACCAGGTTTTGCAGTCCCAAAGATAGGTGTTTCCTGCAGTTCTTTCCCGTGAGAACCAACTACGGGATCAACGTTTTTAAGTTGGTTCTGTTTGACACCCGAAATTGACCAACTAGCTGAGTTTGTTTGAAAATAGGGTACCCCAAAATTTGCCAATATTATCGCCATTTCCTCTTTTGACATTGCCGTAAGAACTCGAGCTGAGAGTCTAAATACGAAAGGTACTAAAGGCACGCCTAAATACCTCTACTTATGAATCGCCAAAGCATGATAAACTATGATAAACTAAAAGAGGCTGATCAATCACTGGCAGCTTATAGTTCGATTGTGTTCGAGGTGCCTTGTGGCTTGAAGCCCAACATCCACAAAGACAAAGATGTTGTCCTAGTGGAAAAAATCAAGTGGCCCTTTAATGGCGGACCATTACATATACGTTTAACCATTTACATTTATCATCATTTATCATCATTTGCCGATGGGTTGTTCAATGTTGTTCTCATCATTTACCTATGGGTTGTTCATATTAAATTGATCAACCAAGCAGCGGACATGGGTTTGCTTGAACATCGTGTGCCCCAGTTCCATCCCTCACGGGGTTCACCCCCCCGTCACCCATTTGTTGGTCAAGCCCAGATAATGGAAGTTCAGAGCTCCGAAGATATTACTCTGCTCTGTTGTCTCCGTGGTAGCGCCCAACAAGTCAAATGGGCACTGAGGAATACTATTCAGATCGGTTGAAAACTGGCGCGATCTCAATTACCAAATCCATCCTGAATGCAGCTGCTTGGCTGTATGCAAACATGATGGGTGTTGCCATGCATCTATGAAGGGGTTAGTCATGTTAGTCCAGAATGACAGTTTGGATGGTGGATGATGACACACCATCCGATTTCTTGGATACTGTGGGTAAAACAAGAATAAACCATCCCCCAGTCATCACCATTTGTATAGGTGGTATAATTACCATTCCTAAACGGGTCGTAATCTTGGCACAAACCCAAATCACCCACTGTAGTTGACCTCCAGTGTGCCTTTTTCAGGTCGGGATACCTGGAAATGATAAGCGCGCAAGGTTGGAAAATGCCGAAGAGAGCGAAGCTTGGCGTTTCCGAAGGGAACAAAGCTTCGGCTATGACAAGACTTGTAGCTGTAGCATGTAGTGCTGAGCTTACTTTCAGCTTCCTAATTGCTTACAGATAATGATTGATATTTGGTTGTGTCTTTCAACTATATCAGATTTCAATTCCTTGTGCGGTAATGAGATGGTGATCCGCAACATTCCGCAATGATGTTCAGACTTTCCAGCGGGGAGGTTGAAGCATCCAGCCAGATATTCGTTGATATCTTAGCTTCATTGACGTCTCAGCAAGTCGTGTGGGTTATGACAACGGTTATGATTCTGATCATTCTACTTTAAGGCTGAAGGCTGCCCATGGCTATATCATTGTTTCATATTGTTTCCATTCTTGATATTCAATTCATGCCTTCCATTTTTTTTTGAAACTAGTGTTGCCAACCCAAAGTGTAGATCCCTGAGGAGCCATGTACGGTACCCATCCGAGAGCCTGAGACCCGCCAATCTGCAACGATCAGACCTAAGGCAGCCATGCTGAAACAGATGGTCATGGTCATCAGTGATGTGTTTTTGTCCAAGCGTCAGCCCCTCAGGGGACGGAGAAAAAGAACGTCAGAGAACTTCATGGGGAGTCAGAACTGAAGGTCAAAAAGTATAGAGCCATAGATTTGAAATGATTTTAGTAGATGTATAATAGATGTTCAGGTCGCAGGTTCCCGGACATAGTGATTACACTTGGAACATATAGTTTTATGTCCTTGGAAAATCATGGTTTCCCAACCTTCCTGTAACATTTTTCCTTTATTTCCCTTAAACCAACCCAATGACAAACCAATTACCCCCCGGGAAATCGGAACCCGTGGAACGTAAATTGTTTGAAATCCAATGAAATCCATGGATTTCCACTCAACATCATTACTACAGTCATGGGGGTTCCATACCGACATAGATACTGAGTTGATGATATAATATGGTATTTCTCTACGCCATCATTATACCCACTTTATAGTTGGTGATATACCCCTATAACATGCTTAATGTTGTGTTGTTTTAATTGACAGGCATCCCACTTAGCCATGATATAGTCTCATGTGTTATGTTCCGCAATTCGATCTTAGCATTATCTATCAATATCAACACACACACAGACACACACACACATATATATATATATATATACGTTGATTATATGTATATTATATCTATGATATACCCATGATACCCCCATTATCTCTACATTAGGCTACTATTGCTGTTGTTTCCAATTGATATACCCTTGATACACTCAGTATGATGCCCAAAAAGGCCACGTTTCCGGATGGTGACAAGGTGACTTGTGGCACCTTCAACTGGCCATGATGCAGCAGAGGCATGGCATATCTGTATGCATTGCTGTTTTTGCTGCTATTATACATGTTTACCACTGTTCACCATGTTCATATTTAATCACATACATATATACATATATCTTTACATGTATACACTATACACAGGTACACATATATATATATATATATACATACATATATATATATATATTATATACATACCTTTTCACATATACATATATATATATATTTACATTTTATTCATATTGAAATATACATATATACATATACATATATCGCATAATTATACACATATATATATACATATATATAATATATATAGATATACATACATACATATTTGTAGGCACATATCAGCTTTGCGCCAGCTTTGCCAACAGGGGGCGCCTCATTTACTGCGGCTACGGCCAAAACTTTTGCGAACATGTGCCAAAGAGCACCATTGCCTCTTGGTCAAAAATCACCAGATTTGAGCAATTTCAATGGTTGAACACATCGGCCGTAATTAGGATGATAATTTCTTGGGCGACCAGGCTGCTTTTTGGGGGCATCAGACCTACAGAAATGTGAAACATGATGGAACTTCACCTTGACGTTGTGGGTTTAGCTCCGTTGCTCGACCAGCATGCAGGCACAGTTTTTTAAAACCCAACAACTCATCCAGAAAGAAACCAACTTGAATATCAAACAGATGCACTGGGAGGATTGAAACCCATTATTGCCTAGAATGGGTGGGTGAATCTTCAAACCAATACCTTTCTCTCCATTCTTTTCACCGAGCATGTTTCAACATCCCAAGCTTAAGGAACAACTCTTGGGAATGGATGGCAAGCCAGCTTTCTGTGGCAGCGTTGGGGTGAAGACGGAAGTGGTTTTCAGGTGGGGGGTTTGACCGAGCGAGCTCGGGCGGATCTGCCCCGTGCAACCCAGTCATGGATTAGGAGGAAGGGGGTTGATCATGATGATGACGATGACGACAATGACGACGATGATGATGACGACGATGATGTCGATGATGACGACGATGATGATGACGACGATGATGTCGATGATGACGACGATGACAACGATGATGACGACGATGATGATGATGATGACGATGATGACAACGATGATGATGACGATGATGATGATGGTGATGATGATGATGATGATGATGGTGATGGTGATGACGATGAGGATGATGATGATGATGATGATGATGATGGTGATAATTAATGGAACATCCAGTTGGACTATGTTTGACCAGACCTGGCTCAGTTTTGTGATGTTCCCTGGCACAAGCGGAGGTCTTCCAGTGCCCACATGTTTCTTCTGATCGAAGTGAGTGCGGATTTGTTCCCTGGCGCTTGTGGAGCTGGAACCCCTTGGGGCTGTGGGGCTGAGCCACTCGGTACGGTACAACTAGGTCCAGGTACTGTACCCCTCGATGACCTCTGAGGTTTCAATATGGGCTGATGGGTTTGCCTTACTGGCAAATCCTGCTGGATTGCCTAGGTGCGACTAGTGGTGAATGTTGCCTGATTCTTTGACTTGGGGGTCCTGAACTTTTTGGGGGTGCGGCGGTGCGGTGAAAAACAGGATCAATTGCAACTATTTGTTGGTGTGTCCATTTCAATAGCGGGAAAAAGGCTAGCTACATTATGCTACATCTTTCAATTCCTTGCTCAAACTTACTTTATTTGATGCGTTCAAATAATATCAAACACCCCTCAGAACCATGGTTTAGTAGTTTAGTATGGTTTAGTTTGATGGTTTAGTGTGGGATTTACACACATTTGGAACCATAAATGGATTTGTTTAATATAGATGGTGATGGGACTATTTTCCCAAAAAACCATCTCATTATATATCCCCAATTTTAAGGTATATATAGTTGGTTCTTTTTTTTTCTATTCCATCTAATATCCCGACTACTGGCTTCCAATTCATCCCGTTACATCCCATAGTCATTTGTCAATATTGATCAATGGGATATACCCAACCATTAATGGTATATATATCCTATCTAATGGGATATCCTATCTAATGGGATATCCTATCTAATGGGATATCCTATCTAATGGGATATTGATCAATGGGATATCCTATCTAATGATCATCACTTATATGGTTAATATTAATTGATTGTCATAGATGTCACCCATATGATCCCGGAAAACGACTCTTCCCCATTGAGATGGCCCCGGAAAGGCCAGTGCATTGAGCGGGTTTGTGTGGCGTCCGGCAAGCGCATGAGTGACTTGGGCAGCCAGGTGTTTTGTTGGCAACAAGAATAGATGATTTTAACGATATTTTAATAGGAATATGAACACACATATATATATATATAATTATATATATATGTTAATTAACCCATACACAGTCAACAATACATGATGGGATTGGGCCAACCCCCCATTCAAGGTGACCCGCCCACTAGGGATTCATTGCGGGATATTGAGGGGCTTGTTAACCACCAACCGCTAGCATGGGCATATTCACCATCTATCATTGCATTTCCATGGAATATTTATGGGAGATGGTCGGATGACATGCCTTCACCACTTAGACATTGGGTATTTGTCAGTAGGCAACTGGGCGTAACCAGGGGTTGATTGGCATTACAATCCAATTCAGAAGTGTTAGGAACCCAGCATTGCATGCCCGCCATTTACAAAAAAATATCATGCATTCATGCTTGGAAATTGTGTAGTGTACCTCCAAGCTTACTTCCCTCATGTCGGCCCATCTGTGAACATAGCACAGGAAACAAATAACATAATAACACCTTTGTTGAGATAGATGCAGTAATTCTCCTATCATTTTCATAGTTACCAGAGGGTACCTTACCTATCCTTACCCCATCTTACCCCATTTTACGGGGTTAGAACATGTTAGAATCCATGTTGTTTTTCCCATGGGATTTTCCTACCGTCAGGTCACTACATCCGCGTGCTGCTCTTCGCCCGGCGCAAGCCGACAGAGGGCGGCTGCGGAGCCGCGAAACGCAGCACCTCGGCCACGCGGAAGGACTTCAGCGCCTATGGGCCGCCAGAGAATCACCAGGAGTTGCTGGGCCGCTTGAATTTCACGGGCATATCCTGTATATAAATATTGATTACCCTCTGGTAAACTAACATAGCTATGGAAAATCACATTTTTTAATGGGTAAATCCACTATAAATGGACCATTTTCAATAGCTATGTTAGTTTACCAGAGGGTAATGGATGATAATGGGATGTATATAGCCAACAATATGACAGGTGTGGGACCTGAAAATGGGGGATATGCATTCCATTTTATGGCAATTTGAAAGAGGATCAAGAGTGAAAATGATGATTCATCAGTGGGTCATGGTCATAGTGGGTCGATAACACACACACACATGCTGGCAAACTTCTAACAAAACACCTGGCTCCTTTCGTTGCGAGCTCCAAAAACTGTACCTGGCTGCGTTCGAATGCCATAATTTGCCATGTATATAGCTGCAAAATCAAAACCTCATTGTTTTGGTTGTGATTTGCAACTTTGCTACATGTCAAGTCAAATTGGTGTGGATTTTATGCGCTGAATGATGGAGCATGGCCATTTCTGGAACCAGCAGCAGGTCATATTTGTTCTAAGTTTCAAAGCCAGGAAATCCATACGCCTTCCCATGAAAGTCTGCCACAACATGCACTGCCGCACGAGTCCTTGCCAGAGGGATTCTATCAATTTCTATCAGTTTCTCAGAGCATTTCTACCAGAAAAGGCTTCAACCGTCACCAATGTCCCTTCGCTGGTACTATGGATCGACTGCATCTCCAGTGGATCCATAGGGCCAGAGTTCCAGGACTATTACGATGTGATTTTTGAGGGCTATGCCTCTGCCATGCCGTCCCCACAAGAACTGCGCAGCCGGGTCACTTGGCGATTGGTGACCTTCTTGGCCGGAAGGGAGCGGTTGGGGTAGAAACAGATTTCCTATTAAACATGGAGCCAGTTTAGGAGCTAGGAATTGAGTTTCCCAAGCAAAGTAATAAATTAGGGTATGGAATGAGTAATTTTACAACCACTCCATTTTAGGAATCTCCACTTTGGCAGATTCCTTTGGGCAAACGACCTGCCAAGTTATCATCAGAAGATCCAAGTGGCCAGCGGGGCTGGACAAGATACTTGAAAGACACGCTTTGGAGGGTCTGGGACCAATGATGAATGCTACATGGCAGGGCAGGAATGAGGGTTCCCATGCTTGCCCCTCCAACCAATACGAAAGAAAACAGGCTATAGCATTCTACAGTTATTAACTATGGTCAAGAAGAAATGATCCCATATTATCACACACACCCTCTGTATATGCAGATGTGTGTGTGTGTTCAATCTGCTTCCATTGCAGGGGCAGATTGCAGGGTTTCAGCCTGGCAGGGGTCTATATCTTGAAAATTCTTGGAACATATTGGAAAGCAAACCCAATGTTGGTCAATTTAACATCCTTTATGTAACATCCTTTAAGATCCTTTAGCCTTTAACATCCAAAAACGTTGGGTATATAATGGAGATTATAATGGTGTGTATACATATATATATATATGAAAATCCCAATGTTGGCCCCTTTAACATCGTTCGCCCTTTACCGATCATTTGGGGGCCTCCTTTGATGGCTGGACTGAGGTGTCGCAGATCTTCCTGACACTCTTAGAGGAAGAAGAGCGACTTGGAGAGAGGTGGAACAAGTGTTTCTGGATATGTAAGTATATGTGCAAGATAATCCTAATATTGTGCATACATTATATATATGTATGAAGAAGGCTGGCTTTTTTTAGGGTTGCTGACTTCTTACGCTTTATCCAGGTTTATGTGCAAGTGATAAACGGAATTCCGTGGTTAACTGATTTTTAAAATCTGATAAAAGATGGCGAAAACTGTAAGCTCCAATTCAACCAAATCCTTTTTTCTGTTTCCTATTTTTGTTTCGTTTGCACTTTTCCTTTGTTTTTCCATGAGTTCGCTCAGGAAATACAAGCGAGACCCAGCGGCATGGGTGCAGCGACAGGCTTCGCAGTCGCAGGATGTCGAGGCTCCTCGGCCTTGTGAGAATGGGAATGCCCCAATCTATGGGGATCTACCCTCTGGTAATTTAACATGGCTATTGATGTACCTATTCAAAATGGTGAAATTCTATAGCTATGTTAGTTTACTAGAGGGTAACCAACCAAAATGGTGTAGAAATGGTATATCAATGGATAAATTAATGGACCTCTTGGTAATGAAGTTGGGATGGGTCAATACGTATGTAATACGTATGACATATCTGGGATTTTCAAGGTATTATTTTATGATAACAATTGGGAATACTATGCGTTTGTGGAAATGACAGGGATAATAATGGGATTTTATTATATATATATATATTACGTTATTTTACGGTGATGTATCACACAAACATTGGGGATATGAATGGACATTTAATTCCCTCTTGGTAATTTAACATAGCTATTGAACATGGTCAGTTTATGGATGATTTACCTATTAAACATGATGATGTTCCGTAGTAAATTACCGGAGCATATCTTGAATGGACATCCATTTAACGGCTCTTTTGGTGTTCACCAGGTGACCAGGGTTTTGACGCATAACCATATGGCAACATTGGTTTGAAATGCTTGGAAATGATTCACCTGAAAATTGGATGGTTTGGTGGTGCTTAGTCCATTGTTTAGGCCAGACCTGGCCAGTGTTTACCTCGGCCTGGGATGGTTTTGACCAGTTTCAGTGATGAGCTGATGGTTTGGGGCGCGAGAATCCCTTGATAAAAGGGCATCCTGAATCCTGGAACCCAGATCAAAGCCAAAGCAACTGGGACTGGGGAAGGTGATTATATTTGAGTTGCACCTTAGATTCTAGCGGAGAAGTTTCAGAAGCGTTCATCAAATGCGTAAGAATCAAACCTTTGCATCCCCATATTTCCAACACTTTCAAAGAAAATATCCAAGCAAGCCAGTGGGCCAGACTCCAAGAAATCAAAGATGGCGGGTTGCTGGTGAAATCCCCGAACATCCCCGAACTAGCCATGGGGGTTTAGTTCACGGGGAAAATCATGGAAGTCAACGGGGCGTTTTCCAGCCATGGAGCTGATTCCCAGAGGGTGGATCTGAGGCCAGCCCCTGGGGAAGGATGAGGGCAGGCGAACTGGTTGAGTCGGAGCAAGGCCTGCTGAGTCGCTGAATTTCTGGGCCAGGATCATTTCGTAAATTTGACATCCAACTAGATAAAGTGGTATGTATATATATATATATATGTGTGTGTGTGTGTGATACTTTCTTTTACCATTTTTTACCTTTTTTTTTAGGGGGTTGCCAGAAATGATATCTTCAGTGGCTGGCGACTTTGATTTGAGCAGGAATATGATCTTGTTTTGGGGGTTTGAGTAATTTTGTGGACTTCAGGAGTGAGTCCATGATGGAAATTCCTGTGAAGCAACTAGGCATGGCCATTCGCCATCATCGCCGGGTTCAGCACTGTTCAACATCTATTCAGAATTTTGAGGTCCTGACCTTATTCAGGTCCAAACCTTTGACAAAGTTGACGGCCTGCCAGGCAATCTCCTGGAGTGTTTGAATCTGGCCTTGAATCATTTTGATCAACACCACTTGGATCGGCTTTTGAAAGCCAGCGGTCAGGTGCCTCGGGCCGGCGGAGGGGATCTGACTTGAATCCATCCCTCAGTCATCACCATTTTTATAGGTGGTATGGTTACCATTCGCAAGTGGGTGGTTTATGACATTGTTTTGCCCACATCAAGAGTTTATAGGAAATTCTTATTCTTGAGCCAAGAAACCTTGAATTCCACATGTTCCTGGCTGGGGGTGACACCGCCAAACGGTTGGCATGGCCGTGAGGTGGTGGTCATCATGACTGCTGGCTGCGGCCTCATCCGAACGAGAACCAAAGAGCTTTATCTGTTGACCAACCGACGATGTACCTTGACCTTTGCTGGTCCGAAGCGGTGTGGATGGTGTGGCCGCCTCTGCTTCGAGATTACCTCATTTATGCATTGATTCCATGGTGCTGTTCATTTATTACATCATGTTACCATAGTCATTACCATATTAATATGCACAGACACACACACCTACACCCTACACACACATATATATATATATATACTGGTTGGTGGTTTGGAACATTTGTTTTTCTCCATATATTGGGGATGTCATCATCCCAACTGACTAATATTTTTCAGAGGGGTTGAAACCACCAACCAGACATATATATATATATATTTATACATATCAATTACTATATGTTTGGGGCAATAATCCATTCACATCCATTCCTGCAGCTTCCAGGCATCGCCGCCGGGCACACGTCCTTCCGGCTAGTGGGAGTCAAAGATCCCCCATGGCATCGGGTGCCATGGGTGCAGTGGCCAGGAGCCGAACATGGGGATTTTTCGATGGTTTAACTCATCAAAATTATTCCCCAAAAAATGTGGTCAACCACTGGTAACTTGGTCATGTTTTAATATGGCTGTTCTGTAAGTTTTAGTCCGGTCTTGGGAAAATCATCGATCGGGATTAGTGTTAACCAAGGATTTTGCCAAACCTCCAGTTTCCTTATTGTGCGAGTGTACCAACTTTTATCCAATTGTCAATTGGTACTTTGGTGTACTTCTAATTTATCAGCATGTGGGTGGTAACTCCCAAATTAAACGTCGGGGTTTATGGATCTGGGGTTGACATTAACTGCTGGTTGAGGAAATAATTATATAAACGGCTGAAAGACTTGAGTTTCTCACCAACGATCAGAACACTTGGGTTTCAACATTTTGTGCCATGTCCATGGTTTAAGCCTAAACTCCTTTACGATGGGCTTTGGGAACTTCAAGCTTAGTTGAGGCGTAGTTGACAGGCTTCAATATCAACCAGTGCAGCATATGATACGCCTAATATTTCAGTGTATTTTTTCCATAGAAACGTCTGGAGGTCAGACCCACATTCTGCCACAACTCCATCTTCGCGACAGGAGGCCCCACATTGCAAGACTTGGTGGTACCAACTCAGTGACTTGGACATGCCAGATCAGATGAGCCATTGAACATATACCTCTGTTGATTGGTTTATGTTTACATAGGTATATATATATATAAGGGCCTCTACCAACTGATTCAGTGTGGATTATATATGAATGGTTATGATGACTATTGATGACCCATAACGGGATAGCCACTTCCCAGTACGAGATGGGATAGGGCTGTGTTTCATGGCTGGCTTTCAGGGTCCAGATGCCCTTCTGAGGCCACCCGAATGGGAAGGAGACATGCGTTTGTCGCCCTTCCCCTCGTGGTTGTCCTACATTCCCTACCAGGTGGGCGTCGTGAGAGCTGAGGGGTGATCAGTTGGTGCTTTTTCGTGCACAGGAGGCGGTATTCTGCCCGTGTTTGGACAACAAAGAGCCATGGCTTGAAATTGGCCCGTCCGTAGGGGTGGAAATGGGGCTGTGGGATGCTCTGCTATGGGTTGCCAAGAATGGGTATGGGCCAAAATGTGAGGCTCTGAGGCCCATAGGTGCTGATATGATATGCCTCGATTTGATTATTTTTGTCAAGTCAACCGTCCAGTTTTGCTGGTATAGCTAAACATTTTCTGCTGAAACAACTCCATCCCTCAATTTTGGCCGCTCAAAACCATCCAAAACCCAGCTGAAACATCCCACACACATACAATCTCTACAGTTGCTAAAACCCATCCATAGACATCCCTTAAGTTGGACTCCTTTTTTTCTTGTGTATTTCCTCATGTGTGTCATGGTCAAAAGTTGTCAAGTACGCAGATTGAAAACTCTACAACGCCGCTACAAGTCGCTTCCGCTTGATGCAAGTGGCAATCCAACGACCAGAGGGATGCCTTACTTGAGTGGAAATGTATCCTTGATGCGAAGGGGTATGGAAACAATGGAAGAACTGGATCATTTCAAATTTCATTTGAAGTTGTACCTGCTCTTTCAATGTGGCTTCCTGACCATGACACGCTTGATCTGGTTGCACAAGTTACATAGCATGATTGTGACGCAGCATGCCGTGAAGAAGCCAGAAGGAGATCGGATGCCTTCAAATGCAAAGTTCAGATCGGTGGGACTGATGATTATAGTCGTGTGCCCTATAAGATCATTCGTGCAAAAGAATCTGCGCCGCCGACGGATCTTCCTGTTGACAAGAAAGTTCGTGCAGCCCTTCTGAGATCCAGAAAGGGACAGAATGCTCTGAAGTTGAACGAATTTGTGCACATTCCTCAGTATGCCAAATTGTTTATGAACGATGTGGAATTGGAATTTCTTGCCCAAGATGAGTGCAAAGTATTTTTCAAACAAAAGGGAGATGCCGCTGGTAGGTGTGCTTACCATCTCGTATGTCGCCGTCACCCCTGGTGAAATTGCCAATGAATTTGCTGATTTCTGGAGGCATCCCTACCCTCTTAAAAATGAAATTTGAGGGGGGGAGCCGCACTGAAATTTCATTTTAAAATTCAATTTTTGCATGTATTTTTCTCAATGATCAACATTCCTCGTCATTCCATACCATTGCAGCACATGTGTAGGGGTGGCATTCCTCTAAAAATTGCGTTGCCATAAGCGCAAGTATTTTCTAACCAGCGCCCAAGGCTTGTCAAGAAATGTTACTTTAAAATTCCATTTGAGCAATTGGATCACTATCCCAGGGTTTCCAAGCAAAAAAAAGTGGAATTCGACAGGTTGGTTTTGTCCCCCCCCACCCTCCCCTTCTAAAGGGGTAGGGATCTGGAGGCCATTTTGGCTGCGTGACAAAAGAGAGGAACAATTCTCGGATGACACATGGCAACCCTTCTTGGAGCTATTTGAACAGGTGCAATTGCCGGAGATTCCTGAGATTTCCATACCTTTTCCATGATGTTGATGCATGGATCAAAGTGATCAAACCCTTGCCACCTGGCAAAGCTGTCGGTCCATGTGGGTGGTCGAATGATGAATTGAAGCTGTTACCAAACATATGCATTTCTGATCTTGCTTGGATCTTTCAGATAATTGCACATACTGGGTACCACAGTCTATCAACCACACAGGACCGATTAAGATATTGAGCTGCCTATATCGTCTGTTCAGCAGGTTTGTTTTCAGACACACGGCTGCCGTTTGGAAAAAGCATTTGCCACTTTCAATTTCAGGTGGTTTGCCCAGCAGAGGTGTTACGGAGCTTGCGTCAGATCGAAGACGAAGATGATATGTGACAAAAGCCTGCTGGGAGGCTTTTCGCTTGACCTCATGAAGGGCTTATACAACACCTTTGGAAGGTTTGTGGTTAACCGCATTATGTGCCGACTTGGAATGCCTGCATCAATTTTGAATGCATGGGTTGCCAGCTTGGACCGTTTGATCAGATACCCATGCGTGAATGGACACTATGCTGAAGGCATTACTAGCACCACTGGTGTCCCGGAAGGATGTTCGATTAGTGTGCTTTCCATGATTGCAACATCGACAGTGTATGCTTCAGAACTGCAACGTTGACCCACATGCATATGCTGACAATTGGAGCTGGATGTCAAAACAGCAAAGAGCCCATTTTGAAGCTTCTGAGAAAATACGTCATCTTGTGCAGACCATGCGTTTAGCCGCTATAGCCATTGATCACCAAAAAAGCTGGCATTGGAGCACCTCCAAACCTTTTTTAGAGATGCCTGTGAAATGATGGATCCAATCGATGGTGTGTCTCCTACTGTCAAGACGATAATTAACTTCGACTTTTGGTGTTGCACGCCTCTTAGGGTTTCTTTCATTTTGCCATTGGTCAGTCTTACCCGCCATCTGATCTTGGGATGACTGACAGCGAGTCGACGACACGCAAGCTCCGAGTCAAAAGTTGGATTCATTCTATACTGCATATAAGACTATATAAGCCCATATTGGGAGATGGTCATCCCCCAAAAAAGGGCTTAATACACTTACTGTATATAAGGATTCTCATTCATGTTGGTGGGGTGGCCAGAACCCATCAATTCCATGTGTATAGCAGCTTCCCATTTCTCATGAGAGCCATGAAAGATACCCGGTTTCCCATCTCATGAAATACTAGTTGGATCTGGTTGGTTCCCCTACTGTTATCAAAAATTATATCATATTATCATAATGCCCAACTCTTGGAGTAGTGTAACTCCCTTGTTTTTGGTAGCTACTGCCTTTTTTCACCAGGATTGTCCCATCAGGACTGGGTGAAGGCTGGCTTCCTGCCGCTCTTGGACTCGCCTCCGAGCGGTTGCACCGTGCCGGTGCCACTTTGGAGTCATGGCATTTGCACGGTGGAGGAACAGCCAAAGCGAGCGGTGCAGGACGGCGTCACCGGGCAGGGTCGAAATGGGACATGGTATAAGCAGCACAAACTTGGGGATATTCTGGTGATAGAAGTGCCAAACTATGACATCTGATATATTATGATATATTCTGATAATATTCTGATATATCAATATGATTATGTTATTGTGATTTAATCAACAAACTATTATAGGATACATAGGTGATATAACCAACAAACTATGATAGAATACATTGGTGATATAAGAAGAGTGACAGGCTAGCACTTAGAATACTTTGGTTTCAATCCTGGAGCTTCAGCGGGCTCCGTTTGAGCTCCGGGTGAAAATTTCCACAATATTCTATCTGCATTGCGCTTAGAATTTTCGATACTGAAGATATCAATAACATTACTTCTTGAAATGTTTATGGAAACAATACTTCTTTGAAAGAGCTGCTGAATAGTTATGCTCAATAGCTGCTCAATAGCTGCCAAATAGCTGCCAAATAGCTGCTAAATAGCTGCTCAATAGCTGCTCAATAGCTGCTAAATAGTTGCTAAATAACTGCTAAATAGTTGCTAAATAGCTGCTAAATAGTTGCTAAATAGCTGCTAAATTGCTAAATAGTTGCTAAATAGTTGCCGAACAACTGCTAAATAGCTGATAAAATGCCTTCTAAATAGCTTCTAAATAGTTGTTGAATGAGTGCTAAATAGCTGCTCAATAGCTGCTGAATAGCTGCTAAATAGTTACTACATAGCTGCTCAATAGCTGCTCAATTGCTGCTAAATAGAACAAGGAGGTGAATGGATTCATGTGACTTTGGAATGTTCTAACTGCTATATAATGTGTTCAAAAATATTCTAAGTTGAACTCTGTATCATTTTGGAACATTCTAACTGCCAGAGGTTTAATTTTGAATTATTCTAACTGCTAGCAGGTTATTATATATACAGGAAACTATGGGGATATAATGGTGACATAACTAACAAAAAATATGTACATATACCTATATATGTGAACGCAATGGTGATATGAAAAGACACTATGGGTGTTTCAACCGGATACAATGGTGAGATAACTGTTATGTACTATACATAATCAACTGAGCAAAGACCTCAAAGGCTCATGCAGAAGCCTTTACATAAGAGGTCCTATGATAGAGTCCTATGGTTGAACATATGTCGCAAACCACGGAAAGCGATATAGTGAACTACTTACAGCGATAACGTGATTTGATGGTGAAGTTGAAAGGTGTTGTTTTCTGCAGCGATTCGGGATTGTATAGTAACTCCGTACGTATTGTTTTTGTATCCGTTGGATGTGAACCCAAGTGCTCCCAAAAGGCCTAGAGCACGCAGAGAACTGGCTCCCAAACCCTCTTACGACACAAACTCTGGAAAGCAGCGCCTGCGCCTGAGAAACGATCTTTCACATGTTTCCTGCTTTTCACAAGATGAAATTAGCGATAGCCTTACCGATAACGTAGCAATAACCAGAAATTGCAGTGGCCCCGGGCAGAGATCCAGTTCATCCTCGGAGTGGCGATGATCCACAGAGATGAACAGAATCTGAAACAGAAGGCGCGCAACAATGCAAAAACCAAACTGTTCTGAGGAAAAATATTTCCGCACTTTGAAGAAAAACAGCTGACTGCTGACCACGAAGTGCCCCTATTGTTGATGTGGAGATGATTTGAAATGGGCGCCCAAATCAATAGCCATTGTTTGTCATGTTACAAAACTATATAGAGCGATGTAACAAAGTACCTAACACGACAATTTTTGCTCATGACCGCCTTTGCGACCCTTAGTTCAACTATATTGGGGATGTGATACCCCATATTGTTTTCTAAGCCTCCCATTTCTGGTGAACTCTGCAGTTTTTGATGGTGAAACTGATTTTTGCACGGTGAAACTCACAAGTTGCTGTGTGTAATTCAGTTGTCGTTGTTGGATTCCTTGTTTTTGCTGGTGTTGAAATCGTCAATTCTATTCCTGAACTCCAACATTTTCCTGTAGCCGTGGCAAGATAGTGTCAAAACCGATTGCAAATTCAGTTTTCACCTTTTCACTGGATATAGTTATAGGTTAGTTGTTGCTGAATTCATTCAAAGTCAATCACTGTTATAACTGTTATACATACTGTATATATATATATATATGCAGTTATTTTCATATTGGTGTACGGTACCTATCACATCTATATACTATATGCTAACTAGCTTTTTAAAACAATGATCATGAATCATTAATGATCATTACTATAAGATTTACAGTAATCTATTATTAATGTTCCCCTTGTTAAAACTATTCATTGACAACCATTCATCAGACTGTAACATTCCCAGGTTGATATTTTTGTGTTATCTCGGCACCCCGCACCAGGAACTTCCAGAGCTTTCGCCCAAGTCCATGCCAAGCTTCCCCGGCAACGGGCCTGCGTTGCTGGATTACCAAACGGTGCTTGGAGGGCCAGTTCGTTGGAAAAATGTCGGTTGAATGGACGTGAAATTAAATGATTTTAATGTATTTTATGATAGTTAAGTTGACTGATAACTTGGTTAAGTAGGAGTTATGGGGAATAATTAACTGTAGGTAAAGTGGTAAAGCCAATGCCATACACCTCTACCCTTTGTGGATGGTTTATACCAATGCAATCGATTTATGATGATTTGTGGAATTGTTAATCATTGGGTTTACTACATTAGGATACATTGGTGATATTAGTACCAAACTCCGGAGATAATAATGTTGGACGCCTGGCTATGGGGGTTGTTCGAAGGGATTTTTTTTGGATAACAATAGGATACAATGGTGATATAACGGTGGTACAATCGTGGTACAGATAACCAACCACAATAGACTATGATAATGATTTTGAGATGTAAAACCAACCAGACTTGCAATAAAACCCCCAACCATGTCATGCGAATACCATAAGGGTAAAATGGGGTAAGGATATGATGGGAATATAAAGGGGTGTATCATAGGCAGCATGTATCATTCCCGTGTTCGTTGTGAAATCCTGGTTTTCCATAAAACCAAAACTACTATTTTCATGTGCTTTCACGGGAAACATGGTCACAAACCATGGAAATTTGCTGTGCCCAATTTTTGGGCAAACCCTTGTACAGGTACATGTACATATGACAAATGAAAAATGATGCCATACGATGCCTGCATATGCCACTATTAAAACTAGGGATGTCAGCAGGAAGGACTGAGGGGTCAGAATCTGGGCTGAGACGGACCCGGCCCTAAGCCAACGCCGCCGCTGTTGGGGAATTATTGCTCAATATTGTTCAGATTTCTGGCAGCACTTCCATTGTTCACAACATTAAACTACCTTTGTTGTTCCCGAGAGCGTCTGAGCGCAGGGTTCTTCCAATAGTGGGGGTCTGTAAAACATCTTCTCATCTTCACATCTCATCTTCACATCCTCTCATCTTCACATCTGCTCATCTTCACACCTTCCCATCTTCACATCTGCTCATCTTCACATCTGCTCATCTTCACACCTTCTTTCACATCTTCTCATCTTCACATCTTCTCTCACATCTGCTCATCTTCACATCTGCTCATCTTCACATCTGCTCAT
>Ga0126342_10008901_pt1 | contig 17977 bp, 10 predicted proteins | sample Cyp1metagenome_FD_92528 | JGI IMG/M metagenome (GOLD analysis project Ga0126342, IMG submission 92528) | Coral microbial communities from Lord Howe Island, Old Settlement Bay, Australia - Cyphastrea 1 metagenome | ecosystem: Host-associated > Invertebrates > Cnidaria > Coral ... | reverse complement strand
GAATGCGGTTCTTCGTTTTGGGCCGACAACCGTTTGTCCCATGATTCTTAGCCCGTGCGGCTCTGACGAAAGTCCGAGCCCATGGAAGTAGGGAGAACCGATCCTCTCTGCAGAGCGCAATATCCCTACATATACATAAATATATATATATATATATATTATATATATATAAATGATATGTAACCATCCACCCAACCATGAAACTCGAGGCCGTCACTTGTAGTTCCTCTCAGCCAGCCGCTTTGCCAAGCCTCGCCTCGGACACGTATGAGTAGAATTTGTGGACCATGTCACCATGTCCAGCTGCCCAGCTGTCAGTCTGTTGCACCTTTGTGCTTCTTGGCTACCCGCATATTTGACACTGGGATACGGCGACGCTGGGCTTCCGGGCGCTTGGTAGGCTTGCAAGCTGGCACCGTCCTGAAAGCCATCGGTGACCGACTGAATTCGACTGAGGGGGTGGAAGATGGTCAGTATGGTCGGTCCTCCTCGGGAAGATCTCTCTCCAGATTGAAGTTCGGCACCTGGCATGGTCCAAGTCATGCTGGAAGTGCAGGATGTGTGACGAACATGTCATTCGATCATGGATTCCGCATCATGGATTGTCATCCAATATGGCACCCATCAACCAACAGAGTTTGGCTGGACATTGCTCAGATTCAAATGCTCCAAATTGGGCAATCAGAAATCCTCAGCAATTTTGGGGGACTCCTCTCACCGTCTCACCTTCGTTGGAAGCATAGCTTTGGGCTCTTTCATGGCTTTCACCTGCCAGTGGTAACCAATGGGATCCAATGGGAACCACCGTATACCGAGTCATCCCATGTCCTGGGCTCGATGACATGGGCACGCGCCTTGGCATTCTCCAAGGCCTCGGTGCTTTTGGGCGCTGGCGCTTTGGCCAACGACACCTGCAGGGCTGCTGCGGAAGGAGAGCTGAAAAGCGGAATTGAGGATAGTGATGGATAGTGCCTGTAGAATATATCACGTTTGTGTGTAGCTATATTTTTTATGTGCATGCATAATCTATCTCTAAAATTATGATATGATATTCAGATATTTTCAGCATATTCCATGTACAAAAACTCAGTGTGGGATTGGCAATCTGTTAAGCTGCCTTCTCAGACTCCTCCGTCTCTTCAGTCTCCTCCAAGGTCTCCAAATCACGGACCTGGCGCGATTCGAATCTTCAAGGCTCGGAGACAGGTGGATTTACGACAATGTATGGCATTTTGGGGAGACAAACATGGTGGATTTGGCACTGCTTCGGATATACACCAGTTTTGGAAAGCCCCTATAGTATAATAAGTAATCATATCTACAGATACTGATACATATATATGTATATATATATGTAATTATTTATATAATGTGTAGTTCATGGTCCAGTTGTGGTCAACATCTCTGACGTGCCTCTGGAATCCGCACTGGGCGCAAGGACACTGGAAAGTCACCTTCCTGCTGTGGATGTTGAAACAGGGCTGTAATATGCTGTAATGGCATAACCCTTGAAGTGGCTATGTGTCAACACCCTGTCGGTCTAGCTACGGTATCCGTGTCCCCCATATGTGGAGATATGCAGATATATACATACATGTATATATATATGTGTGTGTGTGTACTGTATATGTCTATATTCCCTGTGAATGCATCACATGGGGTCAATGGGGTCTGATTTCTCTAAGGCGAATCCATGTCAACAATGTGTACAGAGCGTCCTGCTTTCGACGAAATTCGCGGACTTTGGCGAACCTGGACAGAGATGCACACCCGATTTTCATGAGGCCCCGGAAGTGACACTCTCAAAATTGCATTTATATTACTGGTAGTTAAGTCTGGCATGATACATGGACTGCCAGTATGTACTGAAATCAAGCCAACCCAAACTCCCACTGTGTTTTTGCTACCCAAATCCGCCATTCTCAGCAGTCTTGGAAGGTGTTGCCTTCCCTCTTAACTGCTGAAACTTGCACAAAATCGCTGGCCTCTGCTGTAAGCGTTCTTTCTTTCGTCGGGCCACCTGCAACGCATGGGAGACCGGCAATCTGACAAATCGGTTTGAAGGTCAACGAATCAGAGACCAATCCAATACTTCCAATTCTCTTGACAAATCCTGGATTGCGCAAAAACATACAAGGCTTACATCAGCTGTCAGGCTCCACGACTCCATCGTGCAAGATACCATATACATCCATATCCTTCATACTCTATGCGTTTACTTCCCGCAATTCCTCACTTCAAGGCAAACTTCCGCCTCTTTTCCAGAAATCCCGGTGGTTCCAGTTTCTGCACCGGGTCAAAGTTAAAGTGATCCTCCCCCAAGCTGTAACCAAACTTTTGATGGCCAACGTCAGGATCCAAGTTGCAGTATACAAACACCTTACCAGGACATAATGGGATATGGATAGAGATATAGATATAGACAGAGATATAGATATAGATACAGATATAGTAATAATAATAGATAATATACAATGAAATATCACATGCCACAAATTCTCTGTGAACAGCCCGTTTCATCCGGGCCCCCCTTCCCCTCGCACCTGTTTCGCGCTCGCGAAGCGCACCGCAACATCCAGTCCAGTTCGCGGATGACCTGCTACTTATCAAACATCAAACCATCACATTCGGTAATAGTATCGGTAACCATATACTATGATACAGGTAAATCACATCGATGTTAATATTATGGTAGTAGTATGAGAATCACAAAAAAGTGATCATGATGGTAATATATGGTAATAATAATAGTAGTAAAAAGACATATAGTAAGTCACATTCAGTCTCAAAATCATAGTTCCCATCATGAACCCAGCGCTATTTTCACAGAAGCGGCTTCGCCCTTTCATTGCTCCAATCGATTGACTTGGCGCGCCGTCCCAGTGGGCTGACTTGATCACGGCTCACCCAGCCCACAAGGGAAACATGGAGAGAATCGCTCTGAAGTCGATGAATGAAAAGGGTTTCATGGCATGTGGAAACATATGGAAGCTAAACCCAAATCGCGTCAGCTTCATGCCATGGGATTGTCTCAAAACGTGAAAGTTTTAGTCTACACTCTGTTCTGGAACAGATAAGACACGAACAAGAAACACTCATGTGACAATACTTCTGAGTCATTGTCGCGCCACGGGAACACCGGTCATTTGCAGCAGAAAAAAAGAAGGCAGTCTGACCAGTGCCCGGGTGATCTTCAAAATAGTTGACACTCCGGCTCTCTCAGGCCAGCAAAAGGCATCCTTTTGCTGTGCTTCTCATGGGAAAATCTGGGGATATGATTCTTTAGCATATTATGAAGGCTAAAAGATGCTAAAAGTTTCAACGGACCCACACGGGATGTTCCCGGTGGAGTGTGGCTCAAGGGAATCTTACTTGGATCATCTCCCTAATCTCTTTACAGCCGATGATTGATCCTTGCATCGAAAATCTTCGAAAGTTGGGAAGCTCTTTGGTTCCGGAGGAAATAGACATCCTAAGGATCCTAGCCATTCCTAGCTCTCTATGATCAGCCTGTTGAGTATAGTGAAACAGCAATCTCTGTTTCAATCCACACAACATCTCTTGGGAGTCGTGCTAGCCTGAGAGCTTGGAGATAGTGTAGACGCCGCTTTCACCGCCATGATCGCTGCTTGGTCCACACTGTCAGACTGTGTTGGTCCACATCTAGGCCTGTGCCAGCTCTACTGCCTTCTTGGCGCCGGTGGTGAAGTCGTTGGTCAAAAATGCTTCAACTCCACTCTCCTGCCATCAGCACATAGGTGGAGGACCTAACCAGGGTTTTTTCTTGAAGGAATTTAGAAATGTCATATTTCCACAAACAAATTCACTCAGCCACATGATGACCAGCACCCCGTCCTTGATGATCTTCATTCCGGCCTCAACGTTGGTACCTGCAAATCCAGGATGATTCTAGAAAAAGGAAAAAAAAAACATCATCCCAATTCATCCCAGAGTTGTTGGGGCTTAGTTGCACATATCCCAACTAATCCCCAAGAACCCATCATATGCTGTACATCATCCCATCCCATCCCATCCCATCGGCCTTCCAAGCGGATCACCAGTGGCTTGATGGCCGCGTTGCCGCCCACCGCCTTGACGCCCGCCACCACGGCCTCGGCGATGTGGTCGCAACGGGCGATGCCGCCGAAGATGTTCACGAAGATGGACTTCACCTGGGAAAGGGCCACCATGACATGGTCACTTTCACACTTCACTTTCACTGGCGTCGAAAGGTCCAAGCCTTGCAGCCTACTTGCAAAATTCTCGAATTAAAGCCAAAAGCTTCAACCCTGGTAGTCCGGTAACCAGGACGCATCTTGCCTGATCACCGAACAATCTACTGCGATCTCTTTGATCCAGGACTTCAGGGGAAGCGGCAGGGATGGTGTCTGACGGGTCAACCGAGCGCGATGATTGCGCAAAAGTTGCGCCGCCATAGCCTGTGCAAGACCAGCGGACAGTCTAGGTGGGTATTCCTTATGGACGGCAGTGCGAAAATGCCCTGCTTCGTCAACCCCTATAGCAGCAGTCACGGACCTCACAGCATCAGGGTCGGCATGCGAGAACAGATCGCCAATGAAATGAGGCATCCTCAGGGTCAGTAAGCCTGTCGGCTTAACAGAAGCAGCACCAAAGCGCCACTGCGCAACTTCATGAAGACGCACATCCGGATGCCGACGGAAAATGTTCATGATCGCGCTTCTCCAGATAGATGGATGATGTGGCTGTCTCGGTGTTCCTGGGTGTTCCTCAATGTAGATTCCACCAAAAACCAAATGGCACGCAAGGGTCCAGATAGTCTGTAGGAAGAAGGCGCTTCCCGCACGCGTCTGCTTGAGCTCCCGCATCTTCCGGTGGTCAAGTCCGAATAGCTGCATGGCCGTTCGAAGAGGGCGGGGCCAGCGATGATGTGGTAGTTCAGGAGGTGGTTCAGTCCATCGCGCCGACGAGAAAGTCTCGCAGGGATGACCCGAAAGGGTCGCCGCCACAAAGCCAGAAAGGTAGGCCTCCTGCAGCTTAACCCATGTCTCTGAACGTTGATCTAAATTGCCCAAGACCGGCGAGATAGCCGTGTCAAAGGACAAAATGGTAAGCGCAAAATTGCGGTGATGTGCCCAAGCTTCCAACCAGCTGTGTACATCATGGTCTCGACGACGGCCAGCAAAAAGGTGGACAACCACAAAGGACGGTCGTGGCTCCAGGTCATGCACCAATGGGGTCTGCGGGTCACTAGGCATGTCCTGCCAGTGAACACGGTCCAAGTTGGTCTGCCACTTCTCCTGTTCAGCAAAGAGGCGCGGCACGTCCAGCTGCGGAACTGAGCCCGGCTGACCTTCTTTCTGAGGAGGCCGGACAGGGCGATGTGGTAGCGGAGCTGGAGGAGCTTGTTGCGCCTCAGCGATCTGACGATCAAGGCTGCGTAAGCGAGCTTCCTGCCAATACCCAATACTCCTCAAATTCAGTCGCCAACGCAGCATACTCTGCATCCAGATAGGCTTCTGCTTCCCCATCCATCAAATTGGCAATGATGTCTGGTAACGTGTGGCGTCCCCAGAGAATAAAGACTCTTGCTACCCATGACTCAAAGTCTGTAGGGAGCTTGCAGAGAATATCAATCCAACGATCCTGCGGGCACTCTACCTCCGTGAATCTGTAGTGAGCACTGCAGAAGTCAGAAAACCATCGATAGGTGGCCGCAGTCAGGATGTCGCCCAAACGCTCCCCAGCGCCAAGAGGATCTTCTGGCTGCACATATGCGTTGATTTCAGTAGCCAATTGCACTCGAGCTGACTGCAAGGCTGCGAGACGACGTTCAATCGCCGATGGGCCGCATCCAAATGGTCCAGAGGCAGGCAAAGCATCCAGCCGTGATTGTCCGTGCATGGCTCGAGGAATGTGCTCAGCCGAGTAGGAGACCGCATAGCCAATCTGCTGCAAATACGCAAAACACGGATTGGGCAAGCCGTTGCGTGGCATATATGAGAGGTGTTGTTGGAGCCGTTGGGTGTTCCATAGGAAGGTAAGGCAAGCAGGGCATGTTGCTGAGTCGAGCAAATGGTGCTCAAGGCAGAAAACTCCATGCTTCTTCCGGCGATGTGTGTGGACCCCTTGAGGCGTAGAAAAACTCCTCTCACAATCCGGACATTGATACTGTCGCTCTTGAAGATGAAGAAGGGCAGGATCAGGGTCAAACGTGAAGGCATTCCGTCGCAAAAGTTGAAAAATGTCAGCATGCCACTGCTGAACTTCCAAAATCATCAAATCTTGGAATAGGTGCCTGCGGCTTGCTCTTCTCACACGCGCCTTCCACTTGCCTGCACCATGCTGCCATCCTTCAATCAGCACTGTCATGTCAAAGTCGATGAGTCCAGGGTCAGCAACTGCTTCAACGCCATAGAGCCACCGCAAATCATGGCGCAGACCAGCTAGCCAGGAAAACGGTTGCTGGGCATCCTCTTCGTGGGTCATGAGCTGCAAAAAGGCTGGGCCATGGTGGTACAACCTTTGGGCGTAGAGCAGTCGTTCAACTGCAAGACGCACCCTTGGCTCAAGAATACCTGCTTGTGAAAGAAGGCGGGCAGTTGATTGAAAGCGCATAGTTGGTCCCAGCATCGCTTTGACCATTCGGCCAATGGCAGTTCGGATGCGTTCCAACTGCCGACCCGTAGGGGTATGCCAGGAACCTGCTGCAAAATAGAGCTTGGACAGGATCAGCGTGCCAAACAACTGGAGGCGAAGCTGCAATGGTAGGTGCCTGTTCGCCAGAACACGCCGTCGTAGCTGCTCAAAAGCAGAACGAGCCATGCCAAGTCGGTGAGAAATCTCTGTGTCCAGGGTCTGGTCGGACGTGTACAATGTGCACAAATGCCGATAAGCTGGCGACATGTGGACAAATTGTGTAGTGCCGTCATTGAACTCAAACATGGTGCCAGGTTGAGGGATAAGTTGAAATTGACGTCTGGCAGATGCGGCATCAGCTCCACAAAAGGTCGCAACTATCCTTGTTTTGCCACGGGCAAGATTGATCTGAAAACCACGTTGAGCAAACTCTTTCTTCACAAAATCAAGCAAACTGAGAATGGAAGGAATGAGATCTGCCGCACACTCCTCAAGGACAGGGACGGCAAGGTCATCACTCCAAATAATCATGTCGATCTCCATCGCAAGATGGCAGGCGAATTTCTGCACATAGCCATTATCGACCAAAAAGGTATGGAGGGCTTTGGAGAAGTCAAACATGATGTAGTGAAAAATCACATCAGCGATGGGTGAGCCCGGACGCGTGCCCCGGTGTGTTCTGATGTACTCCCTACCATTTATGGTGGTCCACGTCGAATCATGAATGTTCTGTAGGAGTCGAATCAAGTAGGCTGGTGCACCAAGTTGCGCTAGAAGACAAGGTAAGGCACGGCCCAATTGCAAGCGACTTCCAGGGTCATCCGACCAATGAAGGGCATCAAGAACAAACTGGAGTTTGCGATCATCCGCAATGCCAACGACCATTTCACGCACAAGGCAGTGGAAAGCAGTGCTCAAATCCACAAAAAGTACCCCAAAGCTCAGCCCCTTTGCCATTGCGGTCCGTCCCAAGATTCTGAGGGCTTGTGAACCAAAGAGAACTTCTTGACCGGCAAAGCCACCAAGTTGGCCAGGCAATCGTTGGTGGTCCAGGAGCTTAATAAGACGCTTCCTCAGCAACGCATGGAAGCTCTTCGCCAGCGTGGGGAGCAGCAAAATGCCACGAAAATGCTTCACCTCAACCGGTTGAGGTACCTTTGGGATCAGGGCCATAGGGCCACCCTTATACTGGATGGGCTCTTCTCCCCAAATCCACATCTTCAACATCAGTGGGAAGGCATGTTCGGCCAATGTTGCTGCATGGTTGTGGAATAGGGCAGAGGGCAATGGGTCATTACCCGTTGCCCGCCCTGGTCGGTTGGCTCTCAAGGTGTGTTCAAGCTCAAATAAAGTTGGTAGGTCATCAATTGTGGGAGCATCTTGGGCACCGTTGCATGAAGAGGGATAAACTGCTTCGGCCAGAAGGCGTTCAGGCTCAACAACGCAACCTGCTTCCAATGCTTCAAAGTGTGGGTTCCATTCAGCTTCCAACGTCATCAAACGTAATGGATCCACACCAAGCCGTCGTTGGCGGTATTTGGGCAGAGCTCGTTTGAGGACTTTCCAAAGATCTCGAGATTGCTGCGGACCCAAATAATGGCTACCTTCCTCCAAAACACTCTGGAAAAAATGAACATCATCTCGTCGAGAATGCTGGGTGACAAGGCGTCCAAAAATGCGAAATTCCTCCAAGGCTTTTGCAATAAGGCGGTCTTGTTCAATCAGTAATTTGTCAAAAGGAGCCATGAGTTCAGAAAAGGTATGAACAGGAGGAGGATCCCGAAGCTGGCGCCATGCAATGAAGAAGGCTTGAATCAATGTGTCTCGCTGAAGTGCATGAGCCTCTCGCAATGTTTGCCTCCGCTGCTTCTTTTCACACACAAGTGCCCATGTCGCTTCAGACATAGTCTTTTTGAGTTTGACAGGTCCTGTAGGGTGTGATCTAGGCAAGCAGGCAAGAACTTGATCTTGAACAAGAGAGGCATGAGCATGCACATCCAGGCCAGGGTCAGCAGGAACACAAGAACGCAAACCGGTGAGGTCAGCAGTGACTGCTGTGCTTTTGGGTGCCACATATCGGTGGGTGCCCCCGGAGCATTGCAGCGGCATCTGAAAGTGGACGAGTGCTGGCCTATGATCATCATGGTGGAGAGACACATCAATGTCTTCGGATGTCCAAGAGCGACAGAAGGTGGTAGGCCACATCGAGGGCAATCCTATGTAGTCATTGCGGTGCCAAGAGCCAGAAGGGTGCTTCCAAGTGCCAGTGGGACCTTCATGGCATGGGAAGGTAGATGGCAGCCAAAGGCCATGCTCCCGAATGAAGGAAGTAAAGGGCAAAGCACGTTCCCCTCCACGTTCTGCTCCATGAGTGCCAATGGCGGCACATGTGTCCTCTCCAACTTTGGCATTGGCGTCAACCAGGAGAACCATGGGCCAGTCAAGCAGCGCATTGGGTATGGCCTTGCTTAAAGCTGTCCACCATTGATCAACCTCATCAGAAGTATGCCCTGTATGCGGCGCATGTCCCGCGATGAGGAGGCACCTCAACCACGGTGTCTGAAGACGCAGGATGACATACCTGGACTGCATACAGACAATGGAGATGTCACGCTGGCTGAAGAGAAGGTTGTGCCGGCGTCCATGTTCGTCTTCATAATGGCCGTAGGGAATGGTGGTGCTAATGGCAACAATGATACCATGATGGCCGTTCTGGGAGGCATCTCCACGGAACAGCAGGTACCCACAAAGTTGTTTCTGGCATTGCCTCAATCGCGTTTCTTGTAAGGCCACAATGCAAACGCCGGCTTCAAAGAACTGCTGGAGGACAATGTGCTGGCGCGTGGGGCCCTGAAAACCAAGATCCGCGTCATCATGCTTGCCTGTGGCACGCAATGTAAGCACATTACACGTGCCAATGATGCCATCAAAGTGTCCCTGGCTAGCCGGAGTCAATCTGGAACATTGCAGGGGCAAGGCGGAAATTGGAGGAGAGCTCATTGGTCGATGAGGAAGGCATAAATCCAAGCCATCCCACCAACTGGCAAACTGCTGACTATAAAAAAGCCAGAACCAAGCCACATGTTGGCCAAACTGGGGTGCAAGAATGAGCTGCAGCCAGAGATGTGCATCGCCAATGATACGGCCTTCCGCAGCAAGTCCGGCAATACCATCAGCAAGCTCATTGCCAACGTCGCCTTGATGGCCTGCTACATATTGAGTAGTCCACTGACTGCCAAATCTGTGTTCAGCATAAATGAGAAGATGACGCCCAATACCGGCGATGTGGAAGTCAGCCTTTGCGTTCCAGTTTCCAAAGATCTGGTTTCCCACTGAGGTATTGTCATGAAGCAAGCGCATAGCTGGTGGAGCAGCCTGGATCAATGTGGTAATCTTGAGAATGTCAATGCCAAATTGAACAGCCAGGACACCACCTCGTAGTTCAGCTCCATATGACGTAACATCAGGGGAAAGTGCAAGGGAGACCGCACCGCCAAAAACCCAATGGCCGTTGGATTGCCGCAAAAAGGCCACGGCTGCAGCTCCAGCACCGGCATCTCGATGAGAGCCATCGTGATAGATCCACACATCAGTAATTGGTGTTTGGCAGTCCCACCAGGTTTGAGTCCAAGAGGTGAAAGCTGCCCATTCATCAAGGTGATGTTGTGGAACCAGAAAGTGTCGGTCATACTGCTCCAAGGCATCCTTGACCTCTGTCATGGAGATGCGCATAGAAGGAGTAGATGTTGGTGCAGGAGCCGCTGGAAGGTTCTCAACAGGGTCAATGCTCTGGAGATCAACATCAGGGATAACCTGCAACCGGTGCAGCAGAGAGTCAAGGGCAACCAGAAGTTGGCGAGATTGGCACTGGAGCGGACTCATAGTGCACGTGGCATGACCACTGCTTGCTGCTGTAGCTCCTCGAAGCACAGGCGTACGTTGGACCTGAATCACAATACTGTAGCCACTGCGGCCGGGAATGGGTCGACCTGGTAGGATCGCCTGACCATGATACCAGCCTTGGCACAAGAATTGTGATGGGCGCAGAAGGCAAGAGTCAGCGTACCCCATCGTGATGATCAAGTGCTCGAGGTAGATGTGCTCAAATGTGGTGACAGCCCGTCGAAAATGAGGGGCGGGGTCAGCAGCACCGGTGGAGTCAAATAGAGTGACCAGAGATGTCACCCAATCTTCTCTGGGATGTTGCACAAGAATCACATGAGCTGCGATGCCAGGCTCAAGCCTTGGTGGAGTAGGCTCCGCCATGCTGAATTCCAGGGGAGCGCCAGGCACAATAGAATCAGCCCATGCTTGTTGAATAGCCTCTTCCCAAAGTTGAGTGTCAGGCCATAGGCGTAGGCGTCGAGGTTGTAGCCCATGAGGCATGGGTGCTGCATGGTCAGCAAACCAAACCAAAATCTCTGTTGATGCTGCTTCCTGTTCCCAACTCCACGCATGTGCCGTCCAAGCTTGGTGTAAACCATGCACAAACTCACTGGTGTCATATGGCAATGATGAGCCAGGAACAAACGGCCTCGCTTCAGCTCGAAGAATTTGCGCCTGGGTAGACCGAGGAGATGAAGGGCCCACAGCATGGTCAACAATGGGAAGGTCATTGCTACTTGACCTCGACATAGGCAATTGCAAAAAGGAAACGTCCACAAAGTGCTCAACGGGCTCTCCTGGAATCAATGGCAATTGCACCTGAGGTGATGCAATACGGACAATCATGCTGAATCCAGATGCCACATCTTGCGCAACAATAGCATGCAATGGGTTACCCGCCACAGTGATTGTGCACCGACGAAAATCACAAAATCGGTTGAGAGCCAAATCATCAATAATATCAGGTGTCCGCATAAACCTCGGCAATGAAATGGCGAATTGTGAGAGGGCATCACGGTGATCCCCTTCAAAGAGATGAGTAGTAACGCCTGCAACTCGCTGTGGAGGTCGAGCTTGTTCAAGCAGAATGTGACATCCATATCCATGATATCGTGGCTGCGGTGGTCGAGGATGGATGACATGGATGGAAAAGGGCATGGTGCGGTCAAGCCGATCTCTCCAGGTAAATCTGAGCTCTTCAATCCAGGTGATCATGGCGTTGTCAATGCGCAGAGGTCGTGGATCTTCACAACGAGGATGTCGGTGATGGTGGATAAACCAGGTCTGCACATACAGCAATGGTGGCCCATCAATGACCTCATTGTCAGCCTCTGTGCGGAAAATGTGTGCAAGTTGGTCAAGCCAGGACATATCTCCATCATGCCGTGGGCGCCGAACTGTCTGTCTACGTGTGGTAGGAAAGGTCATGGGAACATCAATGTCATCCTCAACCTCACACGGTTTGAATTGACGTGGTCGACCCACTTCGGCAGGAAGGGCGGTTTCAAACTCTGCCGACAGAATCTGCGAAGCGAGTTCGCTGGCTTCTGGAAAACCCAAGAGGGACCCCACATCCCGTGCAACCCGCACAGCTGCTTCTGTATTCCAATGTGGTGGTGGCGGCGGGGGGACCTCAACTTTGATATAGGTACCATGCGCAACGTCTCTCAGACGCTGATCTCGGGGCTGCCAGACAAGGTTGTCAAAATAGACAACGCACTGCTGCTGCACCCAATCGCAATAATCATCAACGCCCACAAGGGTCAAAACGTGAGCACGAGCCAATTGAGGGATCACCTTCTTCACCTTTCTAGTGACCAGAGGCGCTGGTGGAACACGTTGTCCAACACTACGAAAGTGCATGACTAAATCAAAAACCACCAGTTTCTCAAGCGAACCAATCTCAATGTCATGAAGGTGTTGCAAAATGACTGCCTCTTCCATGTCAGCTAACCCATCCAAACGTGCACGCATGTATGCACCAATCTTGCAGCATCCCTCAAAACTGTATGGTATGTGCTCCAGTCGACATGGCCGAAGACATGAGGCCTCTCAAAACGAAGGAGATGCAGGGCTTGTGGGTCCTCATCAGTGGATCGCCCATCGCTATCAGAGCCAGGAGGATCATCTGGGTCTGTATCATTGGGATCTCGACCTTCACCATCACGCTCAGCATCATCACCTCCATTGGCAGCCGCAAGATCAGCCGCCTCATCAAAATCATGCTCCTCAAAATCATGCTCATGTGTTGCAGGAACTTCGTCATCTGAACCATGATACAAGGCAGGAACATTGAAAAACGCATCAGTGACTCTGACTTCAGCATTCGGATACAAGGACCAGGGCTTCTCTGTCCAATCGTGAAACGCAGCCTCTGGCATTGTCACATTCTGAAAGCAGTCATCATCATCAAATCCAATTCTCAGGTCAATGCTCAAACCAAACTTAACCCTGCGCACCCCCAATGCAGTGGTTGGATTTGGCCGGTCAAAATGCCCTGAAAAATGGACGCTGGCATAGTAGTCAAACTCCATCGCAAGCTCACATGCATCTTCTGTAGCCTGCCATTCACTCAAAAAGTCCCACTTTTTGCAGATTTTGTGTGTCCATTTCATGACCACAGTTGGCAGCGCAAAGTGCGCAATCTGCTGCCCTAAGCAAGTGCACGCATTTGTCACTACTTGCCGGGCTCTTGAAAAGGCGGCGCTTCCCTGACCGCAAAGGGCTCCAAGGCATTTCCGCCAGGCTTCCGGGCGGGAGCCGCTGGCGTCGCACCTTCTCCTTCTGCAAGACGTGGTCTCTTTGCAGCCTGTTCCTCGGCCTTGACAGATTCCTCTGCAGACTTCTGTAGAGTCTGGAGGTTGGCAGCCATGGTCTCGAGGTTCTCTTGTAAGGCATGGCCAGAGACATTGTCGTGAGATCTGTCTGCCATAGAGACGTCCGCAACCTCCCCAAGGAATGCAGCCTGGTCGTCTTCTGAGAGTGCCGCTTTGCCTGATTCGAAGCGCTCTCGAGCATTGGCCATGACTGCCTTTGCCTGTTCGATGGCTTCTGAAAAATCCTTCTCCTGCTGCTGAAAGTCTGCTGTATATTCCTGCCAGCGACTTGCAGCGGAAGTCAGGAAATCTCGCCAGCGGATATGGTTCTGATACCTTCCCAACCTGGCTGCATCCAAGGCTTCCCTGGCGCTCCCTAAGTCCTCTGCGGCCTTGAGCATTTGGTCTTTTGCATTGAGACCTTCCACCATAGATGCTCCTTGTAAAATTGCATGAACTTCTGCATCGTACTGGTCCGGCTTCTTCTTGATCGCGGCGGTCAGCTTGGTGAGCGTCTGAGCAGCCTGTGAGTCCGGATGTGGTGCAACCGGCGGTGGGAGCGGTGGCAACGTCGGCATGCTTGGGAGAGTCGGTCTCCATGGAGGTTCTGGTGGGAGTCCTTTGGCTGTATTGGGCATAGGAGCAAAATGCTCTGACCCGTGCGACTCCGATTCGTGCTGGCTGCCTTTGCCATGATATCCATGCTGGGATTGGTGGTAGTTGCTTTTTTGACCACCTTTGCCCTGTCTGTGGCGTCCTTTGCGAGGTGACTTGGGTCGCTGATTCCACGCAGGATCTTGGCGAGCACCTCGTGGGCTCTTGGGCTTGCCATAACCAGAGTAGCCCCAGGAATCGTCTTCCCATTGCGATTGCTGGTGCTTCTGCTTTTGGGATTGGCCACGAGCTGGCGGGACATAGTTGGGGTTTGCATCTTCCCAACTGGCACCGCAATGACTGCAATTGTTGGCTGTAGCCTTTGCGGTTTTGCGACAATGGCCGCACTGCCAAGGGCCGTACGACATTTCCTTGGCGATGCTCTGCAAAAAATTGATATCTCGCGAATGGTGCTTGCTGAGGGTCAACTTGATGCGCAATAGATGGAGTCTGGACAATCGTACAAATCCACGACGATGAAGGTACCAAGACAACCTTGCTTTTGCACGTTTCCTCCTCAAAGCACGCTTCGTTGAAGGCTTGATGGTGACAAAGACAAATTGAAAGCAAAAACCAGTGCAGTGGGCTCATAAGCTTTCCAGACAAGTCAATGGTAAAGATGAGACCCACAGAGGTGGCGATAAAAACCAAATGATGTGCAGGACCAGGGCGTGTACCGTACAGTCAAACACAATGCCAAATAGATGTGAATTGAATTGAAAGCAAAATTGAAGGGTAGTGCCAGCAAAAATGTGCAGTGGGACTAACCCAATGAGCCAGTGAGATTAAGGGCAGCTCACGCCCGTACCAGTGGACAGTGCAAGAGGTGATGATCAGCCAGCACAGGGCTGATCAGAGCACAGGTGATGACCAGCCTGCTCGGGACTGATCAGAGCACAGCGCAGCACCAAGTTGCAGGCCAACCGGAAGTCAAAGGTCACCAAAGCCCGCGGATCTATGGCTTCGCACAGGATCCGCTCAGGTTAACGGGCGGGGGGTGGCTTGACCCGAAACCTTCCATGACATGGTGATCTTATACATCATGTGCTTATATGTACAGAATGTGTATATTATATATATATGTGATATGTATATGTATATATATATATCATGATATATCATGATATATCATGTTTATATGGCAATAGATGGTGAGCTATATCCGATTCTTATATATATGTATATATATATATATGTATATATATATATATGTATATATATATATATTCTTATATACCAATTGGGGGTGCGATGGTGTTGATATCGGTTGCTAAGTGCCGCTGTGTCCCATCACAAGCCCCTGAGGCGCTGCACATTCGGGTCTCCCATGATGATCCTCGGCCATGCAATGGCAATGATGGGATAATAATGGATGGTAATCAGTGATCATTTAATGGTAATGAATTGTCATTGATAATATATATCCATTAATGATCATTGATGATAATAATGATCCAATCATGATGGGAATGGTTTAAGATGTTTTGACTATTATGATTATCCGAATCAGATTAATATGATCATTGATCACTTTCATGATCTCCAGTGGCTGCAGTGGATTGTCATAAGAGTGGTAATTCTGGTTCATCAAGCGGATAATATTGTTAATCCATCCAAACCAACCATAATAAAGGTCTTATCCATCAAACCAATCCTTGAACAGAAAGCATCAAACACCAAAAAACAATAAAAAAACATCTGCCATCATGCACCCCTTCATACCAATGTTTGCTGGTGAAATTGCTGATTGGACAACATCCAACACCTGGTGCGCCAAAGGTCTTGAATGCCATGGTCATGGTCTCCACTGTAGAGGCACCACCTGAGTCAGGACCCAAAAAAAAAGGTCGCCCAAAATCCCAAATCCCCAGGGAAGATTGCCATACTTAATACATCTTAATACAATGATAGAGTGTAAATCTTGATCAGTAACCAGGCAAAAAAACGGTGATGGCACGTTCACAACTTTTATGTATCTTACTATGAGAAGCGCCCTGGCAGTTGAGCCCAGATGCCGACGTCCAGGAAGTTGGCGGGGCTTCCACCCAAAATGCTCAAGAGGTCCTTGGGTACAGGAGCTTAGGTTAAAGGTCAGGCCCCCAACAGTAGTTTCTTTCGGTTGCTTGGGGCCTTGGGGCAAGCCTTTTTTGGCCATGTTCAAATGCGTCCACAAAATTATCCAAGTGTCCATGGTGGACATGGCAAGCCCAGCGCCGTTCACCATGCACGCCACGTTGCCGTCCTCAGTGCAGTGCAGAGCCATCCCCAACCCACCCATGTCTTCATTCATCTGGTCATGGTACAGCATCAGAATGGTGGAAAGCAGATACATCACGGGTGGCTCGCACTCTACATTTACATGTTACAAGATGATATACACATACACACATGTTATGAATCAAAGACATATTGGTTAATCAACATATTATAACATGACTCATGACCTGCAGATGAGAATCCAGTTTGATGTAGTTGAGATCATACTTCTTGGCCTCTACTTCAATGGGATTCTCCTGGCTCACATCTCGCTTTTCATGGATCTCCTTCTGCCGGTAGGACGCGTTGTCATCGAAATTCACCTACGCGTTGCAACGAGTGGGTTACTGGGAGTACTCACCGCTAATCAAACATGGCTGGGAAATCCCCCAGCCAAATGGGCATTTGACTGGGAAGATGATCTACAAAATGGTGAATTTCCCAGCCAGCATGGAAAAATGTCTGAAAACAAGGGAGACTCCGCGATTTGTGGCCGTTTTAATAGGGAAAATGATGATAAACCATTTTCTGGCAAAGCCACATTGACGTGCCATTGCATTACCCATATTCGGCTAGATGGGAATTGCAATCACAGCATGTTAACTTCACCCCAATCACAGTCCCCAGCTTAAAAACATCAAAACCAAATCAAAACCTCCCACACTTAGAAGGGGCAACATGGGGTCCCACTGTTTTTATATGATATTTAATGTCAAGTCAGGATTAATCAACACCCCGTTATTAATCAACCTCCTCCTCCCAAAAAAAAAATGCAATTTAAAAACAGGTGGTCCCCCAGGATTAATAAACCGTTTGGCTAAGACATGATTAATCAACCCCCTTTGCTGAAATCCATTTTTTTTCCTTTCCAATTCTATTTATTTCCAATTGTTTTGTTCCTTTTTTATCATCATTGTTATACTTAAGGTTTAAGTTGATCATTGAAAAATTCAAAAAACAACTATTCCCCAAATGATCGACTTCTAATTAAATTCGTTATAAAAATCATCAGTTTGGATAGCTCCCAAAGGGTACCCCCCATGAGCCCATGTCCCCCATTAATGATAATCAGAGTTTGCCCCTGATTAATCAACCACCATGTCCCTAATGTTTTTTCTTTGGATTTGCCTATTCATTCCCAATGTCCCCCATCGCTTTCAGCCAATTGACGTAAGCCATATCCAAAATTTTATGGTTCAGAGGCCGTTTATGTAGGGGGGAACCAAAAAAGACCTTGCAAGGTCTACCCTGACCTTCTGGGGGGGGTTTATAAATCCGGTGTCGGCATTAATATTTACCCTCTGGTAAACTAACATAACTATGGAAAATCACCATGTTTAATGGGAAAATCCACTATAAATAGCCATTTTCAATAGCTATGTTAAATTACCAGAGGGTAAATCACCATCAAATCACCATTTATAGTGGTTAAATCCCATGAAACCACAATTTTTCAGTTTGCAAGTGGCAACGTGATATCAGGATTCCCGTGATCGTGCACCGAAAAACGCCACGCCTTGGAGTCACAGACCAGGACGCGGCCATCGGTCAACGAGGCCAGGGGGTTGATCTCCAGCATGGTGCAGTCGCACTCGATGAAGACCTAAAAAGGGGTAGTTAGTTAACTACTAGCACCGTACTTAAGTCACATCAGGCGGGAAAAGTCACATCATCCCCATGGCACGGCGGCGATACGGAGAAGTCACATCAGGTAGTGGAAAGTCACATCAGGGAAGAAGAATCACCAT
>Ga0126342_10008900_pt1 | contig 17977 bp, 25 predicted proteins | sample Cyp1metagenome_FD_92528 | JGI IMG/M metagenome (GOLD analysis project Ga0126342, IMG submission 92528) | Coral microbial communities from Lord Howe Island, Old Settlement Bay, Australia - Cyphastrea 1 metagenome | ecosystem: Host-associated > Invertebrates > Cnidaria > Coral ... | reverse complement strand
TTACCTTATGCCCTCTCATTTTATTGGCATTTTCTCCTTAGGCCCCTGCATTTTATTTTATTTTTTTAGGTGCCTCACCCCCCCCCTGGCAACAGACGAGGGTCATACTGGTGTTTCGCATGGCAGTTCTGCGCGGCAGGCGTGGCACTTATGGCACTTTGCTGGTGGCGCGCTTCGTCGCCGTTGGTTGCCCGTGACGCCGCGGCACTTTGCCTGGCATGGGTGGCAGGCGTGGCACTTGGCGACATCCACTGGTCTTTCGCCTGGCAGGCGTGGCACTTGCTCACATCCACCTTCGTTCTGCGTGGCAGGCGTTGCACTTATGGCATTGGGCTGGGTTTGGTGGCGCGCATGGTCGCTGTTGGTCGCCCGTGACGCTGCGGCACTTTGCGTGGCACTATAGTGTCAGGTTTTTACTTATATCTCGTTATAAGTACTAGTTACAAAAGTTACTTAAGTAAAAAAATGTACTTATATAGCTCGGACTTAGGAAAACTTACAAAACTAGGTTTTTCTTCATTTTTCCTAGAAGCTAAGTATGTTGAAAAATGTGGTGACATATAGCAAAAAAGCATACTTTATTTTAACAATACCTGCGGTTTTCACCGGCAAAACTTGTCTAGCATGTTCCAAATGAATTTATCATCTCTCATCGGTTATCACCGTTGATATAAGGTTCAATGTTTAGTTCATAACCTCGCTGCATCTGTCCTGAGCCATGTCCCAAGTAACTTGGGAAGATCTTTCACTTCCGATTGAAAGGATCACCGCTGGCGGTTCTCTCCGTTTTGGGGCTGGGGGGTCATGAGCGTATACCAGCGTACACCAGCCTATACCACGCGTATACCATGCGTATACCACGCAAATACCGCGCGTATACCGCGCGTATACCGCGCGTATACCGCGCGTATACCACGCGTATACCAGAAAAGCTTCGCGTATACCACGTGTATACCGCGCGTATACCACACCTATACCAGCGTATACCAGCGTATACCGGCGTATACCATCTATATATATATGAACACCAAAGCCACTGTAATGATGTTGCACTTGTTTTGAAATGATTGGATCGTAGGTTGGTGATAACCGCATCTCGGTGATAACCGAAACCACTGTGCAAACCTCATTGTTACAGGGGTGGTGCTAAAAAGGTGGTGTGCGCTTGCGTGAGCGTTTATAAACGCAAATCAAATTTTGCGTTTTGTAAGTAGAAATGGCTGCTTTCTTGTTGCGCAAAAGGATTGACGAAAGCGTTGAATACCATTTTTTGCATATTATGACAACAAAAACAAACAAAATGAAATGCGCAAAAACAGCACCCAAAGAAACTTACAAAAATTAAGCTCTAAATTTAAAAGTTCTGTAACACTACTTATAACTAGATACAAGTAAAAACCTGACACTATAGCAGGTGTGGCACTTGCTCACATCCACCTTCGTTCTGCGTGGCAGGCGTGGCGCTTATGGCACGGGACTGGGTCTGGTGGCGCTATCGACCTTCGTTTTGCGTGGCAGGCGTGGTTCTTATGGCACTGGGCTGGGTCTGGTGGTGTGCTTGGTCGAAGTTCTGTCGCCCGTGACGCGGCGGCACTTTGCGTGGCAGGCGTGGCATTTGGCAACATCGACGTTCCATTTGCGTGGCAGGTGTGGCGCTTTCAGACATCCACCTTCGGTTTGCGTAGCAGGCGTGGGACTTGCTCACATCAATCTCCGTTTTGCGTGGCAGGCGTGGTGCTTGGTGACATCCACGCTGCAAGTGAGTCCATCTCTCTCTAATACACACAGAACTCTTTCACACAGCTTTGGCACATACAAATTTGTCACACACAACTCTTTCACACACAACTTTGTCACACACAACCTTTCACGCACAATTTTGTCACACACACAACCTTTCACACACAACTTTGTCACACACACACACAACTCTTCACACACAATTTTTTAAAATCATCGATCCTCCACCATCTCCATATATCTCCATTGTCCTTTCTCTTTTCTCCCTTCCGTTTCAACCACTTTTTCTGATTATTGGAAGAAGTTGAGTTGTGGGGTTATCCGGTCCCTTAATTCACATTTTTATCATGTTTTCATATGCTCATGTTCATATATTTTCCCCATTGTTGCATGGCCATATGAATTGTGGATATTGTGGTAAAATGGAGTATTTTCACATCAAAACCTGGAGGATTTCTGGATTCCAAGCAAATTCTCTCAGGTTTGGGTGCCGACATCTTGGTGAACATGGGCATAGCCAAGGCCAATGGGCAGCTTCTTGAGGAGGCGGTGGCAGATTTCGAGGCGGCGTTGCAGGTGCTGGAGGAAACTGAGATGCTGGACACCGAGATGGGTGCACGAGTCTTTCAGGACTTGAGCATTGCACAGGACCCGGGGGCCCGGGGAGTTTTGGGGTTATCAGATTATCAAACATTTTGAATATCACTTTCAGGAATCTGTTGGACATTCTATCCCCTTTTTGTTGGGTGATGTTCAAGTCGGACATTTACCAACCCCTGAGCAATGGGGATTGAACCGCTAATGATGAGGATGTTCACAATATGACCAACTGTCACGGGGATGTTACGGGGGCTGTTATAGGGATTCTTTACGGGGATAAGCTGGTGGTTTGGGCAATGTTTACGGAGATAAACCAAGAACCGGAGATAAACCAAGAACCATGAGGGGTATCAACCAGCAATCATGGGAGATATGGGGTTTGGTACCTGAGAATGAGGATTTAGATACCCTATTAGGTGGGAATTTGATCAAGGGGAAAGCAGGAGGTTTTGGGGTAGCCTATTTTCCAACAAAACCAGATTGAGTTCATGTTCAAGATGAAGATGTAGTTGCAAATGAGGGTTGATAAGATTGGCTTGAGGTATAGGAATAAGTTGTTGTTTTTTTCCCTTGTGTTGTCGTTCTATGTGTTGATATCCTTTTTGATTTATTGCAGTTCTTGTTGTTATGGTTTGTTCTGCTTTGTTCGTTCTTGATCCTGTTCCTGTTGCACTTTGTAGTCATTGCCTCTTGTTTTCCTTTGCGTTCTCAAAGCTGCAGCACCCTGACCAGAAGCAATTGGGCGACATGGAGGGAGCACAAGAATCCGAAGCAAATGCACGTCAAATCTTGGATCTTTGTGAAGACACGGAACCAGACGGTTGAGGGATCTGTCTACCTAGTTGTGATGACTCAAAGGTGGGATTCCAAGTGTTTGTTTGAACGTGTGATTCCAATGGTCTTTCTCCAGTCTATAACATTAGTCGCAACATGTTTGCGACATGTTTTTGCGATTTGGGGTAGTGGAGATCTGTAGAGGTTTAGTGAGAATTGTTTGCTTCAAACTCGCAGCCGCTGCTCTTTGCAAAAGACGGTTTTTGCAAGCTGAGAGGGTTTCGAAGATGTTTTGTTTCGCAGTCTGCGTGTCATGGTGGTATCAATCGACGAGATTTTGGGGTTGAAATGTGTTTATGTGTTGAAACCACCAACCAGTGATGATGTCGGAGAGTGTTGGCCACCCTTCTTCCAGGGGATCAAGTCATGACTGCAGTGGTTGAGTTGCAAAAGCTGTTGTCACTACTGTACCTACTTGGCATGTTTCACTTGGCCCAAGCCGTGTGTCACTGCATTCCATGATAGTCAGAGGTTCATGATTTCAGAGTGGTTGACTGGAATCTCAAACCGGGTACACAAATGCCCAGCACAGGATCTTCAGTTTTTGGGTCAGGTAGGTCCTTACCTTAAAGATGGCCAGAATCAGAGAATCATTTGGCTGATCTTTACAACATTTCTTTTTAGATCCGCTATTGAAACTTCTGATTTACAGCCCCATCAGTGATGCCTAATTGAGCCATGCAGAGCTAAAAAGTTGACCTGGATCCGACAGAATCTCATCATGAGTTCGGTGCTTAGCGGCTTAGCGACGTCGCCTTTGATCACATCCTTGAGCCCTACCCCACATGCTCCACCTGTGATAGATCGGCTACATACCGTATGAGGAAGTAAAAAGAAACCTGCGTCCTTTGAATTTAGCTAAGCACGTGCCCTTTTGTACTGGATATGGCCCATTCACTGTCAAACGATAAGGAAGAAAAAGAAACGATAACCAACAGTATATATATATATGTAAACATCATGTTACTGATACTCTACTGGCATGGGATTCATGAACGCAAGTGATATGTGTTACATTGTGTTACATTGCACTGTGTATTTGTGGGGGTGACAGCAAAACTATAGTGATAAAAAAACGATAACAAAACGATGACAAAATCAACTCGAAAAGGCTGCTTTGAACACCAAGGCCCATTGACAAGCCATAGATGTTAACTCCACAGACGGAAAACTCAAGAAGGCATACATAAAGAGTTACTAAATGTGACCAAAGCTGAGCAAGACATTGTAGCAAAACAGTGATTAAGAATGATTTTTTTTTTTAATAAGCAAAAGATATTTAAGAAAACCTCCATAGAAATTATCTCAAGATCTTAGGGATGCATCTGTAGTAAACATCGACCATACATGGAGCATCTGGGTACCATTCACTCCTTCACTGCCGAGATTGGCCGGGAAGTGCTCGGCCTCGTGTTGGTTCTGTGACAAGCAAGCCTCGAAGGTGCAATTCTGGTGGTAGATGGTGGTAGATGGTGGTAGGGGGCATGGGAATCCCATGGGAATCCCATGGGAATCCCCAGCTCAAAGGATCTTCCCAAGGAACGTATTGTGCTCGTCATGAAATGTCATCAATAATGTCATCAATTCATCACCATATTTGCAGGGGCTTGTCACTATTTGTCACTTTAACTGGAGAAGATTATAGACTCTTATCTTTGCTTTTCTCGAGTGCTCACAATGCCCTTCATGGTGCCAGGGTTCAAGAACAGCCTTCTGCACAAGCACGGCTGGATGGTGTGCACCTTATGGCGTTGCAGGTAACATCTGCAGGTCCAACAACTTGTGCTACAAAGTCCAACCGAGGCCGAGGAATCTGTGCTTTTGGGGCCTCGGCAAGCGCAACTTGGAATGACTTAATTTGGGGCGACCAACTGTAACCAACATCTCATCACGAAAGCTAGCTTCGGCTAGCTGAAATCCCTCTTGCGTTATCAAGGTATTGGCAGGGGCTGGAATCGCCAATCGCACGAAAGTTCATAAATTAGTCAACTATCCCCCCGGTTGGCTTTTCACAGCAGTTTTGCCGTGGCTCGATCACTCCTGGGGACATGGTCGCCATATTGTCCCCGTCAGCATCATCAGCAGCATCAGACTTACTCTCCACTTTGTATCTCCCAATTCCTCACACACCTCTCTTTCATCACACCTTCCTCCTCTCTTTGCCCTCCCAGCCAGCTTTCGTCCCAACTGTCATCCGCATATTGAGATTGTAATCTTGTACCGAAAGGTTCAATTAAGCTCTCAGGTGGCAGTGGTTTGGTCGCAGAGACGAGCGTCTCGAAGGCAGGGTCGACATCTTGTGACAAATGGCTGAGCAATGCTTATTTGTGACGATTTGTGAGACAGAAGGAACTAGGAAACAACTAAGTCCAAGTGTCTACCAGCATTTTCAGACAGATCATGACAAGTCCCATCACATTTATTGAGTATATAATCTTTGGCACGATGGTGTCAGCTGCCAATATCTCCGCGCAAGGCACAAGATATGTTCATCTGTCTCTCAGCGAATTGGATCTGGCAAAGATCCTGAGAAGCCCGACGCGAACAAATGTGTAGGCAACTGGTGGGGCCCGGGCATTCTGATGATATGGATGCAGTGTATGTATAAATATGTGTTATATAGTTGAATATAATTTCAATTTGTCAACATTTTTACAAATACACACATGCAATGCTAAGGACATCAAAAAGCAAACATATACCTATACTTGACGACATTTACATACATATATATATATATTTATAAGAGAGAGAGAGAGAAGTCGATGACATACATGTAATATATGGTGATATTTGTGATATATATATATACATATATATTATATTATATATATATACATATTATATATATATATATATACACATATTATATTATATATATATGGAAGACATATGCATAAATTAACCATGTTCCATCCAGAAAAGGGATATTCCCCGTGTATCTAATGACACTTGGTCTCGAAGCAACTGACAGCGCAGGTCGATTGGTGATCCCACGTCTATGGCGAGAGTTCCGGGACCAGGTCGGGTGGATTGATGGACCGCACATAGGACTTGTGAATTAATCTGTAAGAGGAAGACCTAGGAATCTCTATTAGCCAAGCAGTATGTACCCCTATTTCGGATATGTTGTTTTAACAAAACTCCTACTGTAGATTTGGGTCAGTTGCTGGATGTTGCTGGGAAGGTCTTTGTGATTGGGCTGACCACATTAGTGGGATTATTGACAGGAAAGTGGTACAATTCATGATTTTTGTTGGCCAGGCGCAGCTTCGTTTGCTGATTCCCGCGACGCTGATTTCAATGTCCCTGGCCGGTACAGCATCTCTCAGGCGCTGTCTTGAGGGTGCTTGAGCACGCAGTAATAAATGCAAACAACCAACGAGTAGGGTGTTGCCAAGTTAGAATCTCATCAAGTTAAGGAGAGTTGGTGACATTATAGAATCCATGATCGGCAATCCGGTTATGAAATGCTATGGAGCCACAAGGTTCTTCAGATTGGAAGATTTGCTTGTTGATACTAGCTCCAGACTCCGTAGACGTTCCTTTTAAATCAATCCATAGATATCATAGGTCATCAGATTTGAAATTCAAATCTTCAGACTAATTTGTTCCAAGATTTCCAAGAGCACAATCCTGGGAACGCTTGCTGGGAGCAGCGAAAAGAGATGTGAGTTTTGAAGATGCCCTGATGGTTCAGCTCGACGAACATAGAGTGAACCCCAAAAAGCTTAGTGTCTTGTTGCTGTGCGTTCCGTGCGTTTTGGCGGTACGTTCCATGACGTGCGTTTTGGTGCCGGTGCGTCGTGTGACGCAGTCTTTGTCCATTATCAATCTGCTTTTTGGTAGATGGTTGGTGATCTATCCCATTATCCCCATGAAATCCCATTAAACCATATTAAACCCCCTATTGTTGATGGTGGTAGACCCGTAAAATATATTAAAATATCCCAAGCTATACTTCCATGACTGGCCAGGGCCTTTCTCACGGGTCGACTCCTGGATGTGGCCTTGGGTTTCGTGGGGAAGGGAGGCGATGCTGTGAATGCCTTGGCACCCATCGCAGGCAACGTTGATGGGCTGGGGCCTGGGGTATTCCCCCTGGTCTGATCCTGTGGTCTCCTGCTAGAAGTATAGATCATTAATGATCATTATAATTAGATCACTGTTGCTTTTAAATATAGATCATTATACACTATAGATCACTGTTGATCTGTTGGACCATTTGGCTGGGAGATTCGTGTCTTTACGAGAACTTGTGCTAGATCATGTGGCTTTTGAAGGCAACTCATGTTTTGGATAAATGCAATAAACCATGATAAACCCAGATTTGAATGGGCTGTTGATGAGGGGCAGAAAATGTTCACTGTGTTTGAGGTAGCCCCACCTTGGGTGTTGAGTCAAAGCAGACTTGGAAAAGGTTGGTTCCTGATACGTGTCACTGGTCCGATGCGTGCTGGAACTGATGCCATAGGCCTCTACTTTGCTGCGGCCCTCTATGGCTACTTCGCTGCTCATTTTGCATTACATAGATTTACATATAATGTGTGAAGATTTTTGGAGTGGATATCTATGGGAGACTTCCAAGGCGCATCATGGGGCTGATGTGCGGTTGATCACTTTTCAGGCCAATGTGGTGCAAGGCATCCTATTTGCTTTGGCCAGGCAGCATAATCCATGGTTTCATGGGCTGGGTCTGCACCTGGGGAACATGTTTTGGTAGTTTTGTTGATTTGAATTCTAGGATACCTTATTGGCAATATCAGTGGTTCATATTATGTTCACATTGTGTTCATCTTCGGCAATGGTCCATTCATCAAGTCTAACTGCCACTCGCTGGGCTGGCAGCTGAACAAATTCTGCCAAGTGGCAGGTGGAAGATGTCGATGCAAATGAGGAGAAAGTTGTTCAAGGCTTCATTGCTGGACCGAGATATGTATGGGGGTACTGGCGGTGACCGGGACCCTTTGTAGGACTATTAGGGCTATTTGTTTATTTGGTGGAGCTTCCGATTTATTGATACAAAATCGCACATAGGATTACATATGTTTGAGAATTTGAATCGCAACATCTGTTGAATGGAATCCCCATGAATCCCCTAATCCCCTATATATACATATATACAGTGCAGTTTTATTAGCAGCATGTTGCCCAAGTCGTGCTGGATAGATCCGATATCTTCATGAAATCACTTCACCGGTGGAGGCCTTGATGCGACAAGAGGTTGCATTTTTTGAGAAAAACTCCAGTGGTGCATTGGTCTCCAGGACTGTTGGGAGGGAGCTTTTTTGGGGGATGAAACGAGCCCAGTTGGAAATATGGTGATGGGATTTTGATGGGATTGTCTCTAAAAAATTGAAACAATGGTGGCTTAATGGGATTATCATGCTGGTTATTTCCCATATGATATCTCCGTTTGATCCATATTCATATTATAGGTGGGTGTTGATCGATTTAGGTGGGCGGGGCTCAAAATTCATGGCCCAGCTGAACAACAGAGTTCGGTCACTTTCAAGGAATGATCCACCCAACCTAGTTTTGACCAACACTCGTGCGGCAAATTTGATCGGGCAAACCTTGAGAGTGCTTCGTTCCAACCCTAAAATCATCTAAAATCTATGGTTTGTCGGCTTGTCCGAAAATAGTCCCAAATCCTATAGGTCCTATGGTTAATGAATGTCAATGATTAATGACCATTTTCCAACCCCAAACTCATGTAGTCAGAACAGCAACGCCATGTAGTGCCATGATAAGCGGCTTGCGCAGGTTGACAAATGACACAGACCAGCTTCAAAACGTGAGGGCCGTAGATGGAAACACAGCACCAACAGCGCCAAAAGAGGTAGCGGTTCTGTTGGGACTGAGTGGGACTGAGGTGCTGAATCGTGCGCCAGAAAACTTGGTGACGAATTTGGTTCGATTGGCAGGGCGCTCAGTGCGCTCAGAAAGAGTTTTGTTCCCCACATGCCAGGTGAGGGTCTTTAGATTTTAACCAGACATCCCGGCTCCTTGACCTCTTCCTCCTCCTCTTCTTCTTCCTCTGCTCACCAGCTTCCTCGTCAGCATGTCATCGCCAGCTTGCTGGCCAGCCTGTTCTACACAGCCACTCCCGAGCCAGCTCTCTGGGCCCCACGGCGATCTGGCAGTCAGAATATATCTTTTGGAACCAACTGTCACGACGACGTCCCTTGAATTCAATACAGTTTGTTCGCAAAATTCTTGCCTTTCTACCGATTTTATGCATTGGATCAAAATGGGTGGACCTAAATCATGTGAAACGGCAAGTGTCTATAAGTGTCTGATTTAATGACACGTTTCATGTGTACAATCCTTTTTGAATTATCAACCCCATTTACTATCGATTAAATCTCCAGTCATGAGGGTTGAATCATCGATTTCATGGATAAAATCACGTTGAATCACCCGAATTTACGTGCTAAATCATCAGCTTGTGCGTGGCTGCGGGAGGTCGTCTCACTTGTCCTCATGGCGAAGCAGCACTTGCTGCTGACGGTCATCAGTGTTGCAGATGGCTCAGAAATTTCGGAATCTCCAATTATCATCAATTGTGCAGAATTTAAGGACTACTACACAATCTACACAACCATAGATTCTGTTGTTGTTCGTGTCCACTAGCCATTTTAGGGCAGGATAGGGCAGATATTTACCCGATTTTGTCCCATCCTCATATGAGTAACCGACAAAATTATATTTAAGCCGACCCCGGAAAAAAAAGGACGAGGTGTTTTTGCCAGCTTGTGGAGGGCAGAGGAAACTGATGACCCAGCTTCCTGAACTACAGCAATGGAACACAACAATCTGTCGCGTGAAGGGATGCTGTGGTTCTTATGTTCTTTGTTAAGGGTTTCTGTCATGGAACACTTGTTTGCTTTTTAGATGTAGTGCTTTTTGGGAGCGTGGCATGCGTGGACCTCCGCGCATTGGAAAGTTGCATTTTGGAGGTGATTATTTGGTTCGAGGATAGCAGATATGGAGGTTTGAGATGACCGAAGACGTGTGGGTCTTCAATGGAAGCTTCAGTCAGGTACGTAGATGTTGAATTTTAGACTTGTTGACTCTTGACATGTTTCATTGAAAGTTATAAGTTATAAGGATGACAGAATGATTTTATATGGAACAGTGTCGATTGTTGTTGCAGAATCAGTTTGAACATGGTGACTTGGTGCGCTACATCAGCAGGGCCCAATGCACGTCAAGTGGAAGGGATGAAGCAAGAGAGGAAAAATTGTAGGTGAGTACCTCTGCTGTTTGAGTCTAAGGTAAGTCAAGCGTAGTCAGTTCTTGTTCAGGTCTGCGGCATGTCTGCGGCATGGGAGACGCTAAAACACTCATGTTTATGGTTGCTGATGCTGCTGTAGCTGCAACGGTTGCAGTTATTGTTCCGTTTTGCGGCATGCGAAACGCTGAAACACCATGGCAGTGAAGGGACAGAAAGGCGAAAAACTTGCCAGCCAAGAATGCCTAACGTCGCTTCTGAAACCGTAGAAACAGGTACAGAAACAGGTATACATTCCTGCTACTGCTGGCGGTAATGTTGCTTTTTAGGGCCAACTTGCGGCCAGCCAGGTGCCAAATACAAGTCATAGTCCTTATTTTTTTTGCCATAGTTTGTTAGCGCCGTTAAAGGTAAAAATGGTCCATTTTCAGAAATTTTAGGTTCAAAATGTCGTTGTAGTCGTAGTCGTAGTCGTAGTCGTAGTCGTCGTCGTCGTAGTAGTAGTAGTAGCAGCAGTAGTAGCAGTAGCAGTAGGAGTAGGAGTAGGAGTAGCAGTAGTGGTGGTGGTGGTGGTAGTAGTAGTAGGAGTAGGAGTAGGAGTAGGAGTAGCAGTAGTGGTGGTGGTAGTAGTAGTAGTAGTAGGAGTGGCAGTGGCAGTAGCAGTAGTAGTAGTAGCAGCGGTGGTGGTGGTGGTGGTAGTGGTAGTGGTAGTGGTCCTAGTAGTAGTAGTGGTAGTGGTCCTAGTACTAGTACTACTAGTAGTAGTAGTAGTAGCAGCACCAGCAGTAGTAGTAGTAGTAGCAGCAGGAGTAGTAGTAGTAGTAGTAGTTGTTGAAGTTGTTGTTGTTGTTGTTGTTGTTGTTGTTGTTGTGGTTGTAGTTGTCATAAACTCTTCTTCCCTTACGCGTTCCTCCTTGCGTCAGCCGGGGTCGGCGGATAGTGTAATACAATGTAATACCAATTTAGTTTTGCTTCGCCTTAGCCTTGCTAAGGGGTGAACAAAACCTTCATTACTGAGAGGGGACGACCCTATACCGATACCCTGTTTGCATGAGTCGCCTGAAAGTCTGTGAAGGCAGAAATCCTCACTACCGATAGGGTACGACCCTAATTTGCGTATGGCATAAAAATATATAAAAATGAACAATGATAGGTAATTTCGTCCGCCATGTATATCCCAGTGTTTCAAAAGAATCTCACTGCAAGACAACCCTGGTACCATGGTCAACATCAAAATATCTGGAAAGTAGATTGTCATCCACCCAAGTGCGGTTTGATTGCTTTTGACCAATCCCCAATATCCCAATGGCCAAGTAGTTCTAGATTTATAATTTATAGTTATAACTATTTACAGCATGTCATGACCCATTATATACATATATATATATATGCACCAGGCCCTGCCACCCCCCCTCCCCCCCATGGGATGGGTCCCATATACTGGCCCCATATGATATCTTCCCCCTCCCCCCCCCGTGGTGTGGTGGGGTGTGGTATGGTATGTTGGGTATGTATGGTGTGTATGGTCGGTCTGGTATGGCATGTTTGGAAAGTATGGTATGTTTGGTATGTATGGTATGTATGGCATGAATGGTTGGTATTGTATGGATGGTAGGTATGGTATGTAAGTCTGTTGGGTATGGTATGTTTGATATGACAGTATGTATGGTCTGTATGGTCTGTATGGTTACTATGATGGGTATGGAATGTTTCCCATGTAGGGTAGGTATGGTATGTATGGCATGTATGTTTGCTATTGTATGTCTGTAGGTGTGGTAATTATGTTTCATATGTATGGTATGTATGGTATGTATGATAGGTATGATAGGTATGGTATGCATGGCATGATTGTAATTTATGGTAGGTACGGTAAATGTTAAACACATGTAGTGTTGTCAGAGTACACAGGTAGTAAATATGAAGTAGATACATATCACATGTATATATGACTTTAGGTAGCACGTAGGTACTTTGAGGGAGTATGTGTGCTGCGCAGGTCGCCTAAAAGGTAGCATGTACATAGTAAATGCGAGGCTGGTAGTCAGAAATGCTGCAAAGGCCTAGCAAATACGAAGCTGGACCTCAGAAATGCTGCCAATAGCTTGCAAATAGAAGGGAAGTGGGGGTGCTACCTGGGGACCCAACCCATTGGGGGGGGTGGGTGGAGAGACGGAGGACGGGAGCATCTATATATATATATATGATTATATATACACATGGTACGTATATGTACACTTATATATTGTACCGGTACCTCTTTATATATTTATACAATATGTCATTCTATCCATCATAAACCCAACAGACTCCATTGGAACCCCATCAAGCAATAGGTGTTTGGCCCATCCAACCGATGCTTCAGGCTCCGTTGCCAATGGCATTTTTTCTGGTCAAGAAGACCGGACAGGTGGTGTCCACTCTGAAGCCGCCAGGGTACTTGGTAAGTTTCTTGCTATGTGAGATACCTACAGCTGATAGTTGCTTGGCATTTAATGATATTTAATGATATTTAATGATATTTAATGATATTTGATGATATTTAATGATATTTAATGATATTTAATGATATTTAGTGATATTTAATGATATTTAATGATATTTAATGATATTTAATGATATTTAATCAAATTTAATCATATTTAATGATATTTACTGATATTTAAGGATATTTATAATTAAGATTATGTTGATATTGATTGACATTTATTCAAACTGCTGTCACTAATAACATGAGTATATAGTAGTCCGGAATATGTGGTCAACTAATTGTAGTATCTTACAATTAATTGACAACTATTCCTTAAACAATGTAAAACTGTGTTTTAATAAATATAGTTAGTGACAGCAGTTTGAATACAGTTATAAAGGTCTAACTATTATAATGAGATATTATACAACCTCTTTTAACCTCTTATAACCCATTATGATTTATGATAACCTATGATATATCAACCATTTACACTTAATTATGTTATAACCACCATAACATGAGTTATAGTTAGACCTTTATAACCCATTGTAACATCTCATAGGGGAAATGACCAACTCCCCCATTGACCGCTGACCCTAGGGGGCGAAGCCAGGTCGTTGGTTGCTACGGAGCCTTGCAGAATGATGCCCTGGCACGCGTCAATGGCGTAGCCTCGGAGGCGACGGCCGGGGAGTCTGATAGGGTGGATCCATGGGGGTTTCCATGGGGGATCCCCAATAGCTAGTTGGTTTATTGGAAAATCATGGAAACTCCCCATCTAAAAACCATGGAAAATCATGGAAAATCAAGGAAAATCCCCAATAGCTAGTTGATTAAGGGGTAGCCTGATTTTAGGAAACCTCCGAATAGCCATCAGAAATAGGGACTCAAGTCTCTAAGAGTTTGTGTGTCTAAGTCCCCCTCCCAATATCTTTACAAAGCCTCAGTAAACTGCAAAACAGGAAAACAATGGAAACAGCCCAAAGCCAGCGAGAACCAGGGTCTGAACAAGTTTCTTCCAGTTTCAGTTTTACCAATTTTTTTCCAACCATTGGTCGCAAAAAAATGTTGTCTTTTGCACTAATTCTGCGACAGAGTTCTAAGCTCGGATTGGAGGCAAAGATTGGTTGAAAAAGTGTAATGTTTTCGAAAATCAAAAACAGGAATAAAAAATGTTACCTTTTAAGCAAGCGCAACTGAGGAATGTTAACGTTCCATCGGATAACAGTGAGGCAAGTCTCTTGCTAACATCCCCACTCCGGCCCCATGTGAGGGTCGCATCAACATCTTATGCAAGGTCGAAGGAACGTAGGCGAAGAAAGGTTCACATCCTCATCCCACCCCATCCCATCCGAGCACAGCATCAACATTTGACTTAACATGACTTAACGTTTTTTTTGATCTGATAGACCTATAAGATCCTATATATAAGCATCAACAATAGGGATTTATCTAACAATAGTGACTTAACTATAGAAATTAGTAATTAGTTTGAACTTAAGGGGGTTGTATGGGGATATAATGATATATATAACCATCAACAATAGGGACTTGGATAAATCCCATCATATATGGAAGTCTGAACCAGCAAAAATATGGGGATATGATATGAGTGATAAATGATGGACATCTCCTGTAATTGGGATTGTATAGGGATATGATATAATCATCAACAACAGCCACTCAACTACAGTGTTACAGTCATTGGTTTCTGGGGGCTGCCTAGTATCAAGGGGATGGGATTAGTGGAGGTATCATTTGTCAAAACATTGATATGATTTGTTCATGGTGTTTTAGTGATTTAATATGTGTATTGTACGGTTGTACGTATTTGGTTGATTTTGGTGCCCGATGTCATTAACCCTTCACTGAGTCACTGAGCCACAAAAGTGGGGTAGATATTTGACAGCCCACCAAGTGGTCCCAGACGGGCAGCAGCAGTAGAAAGAACAGAACATGGCATCATGTTGCGTTTTGAAAATGGCACAAAGATGTTGGTATTGAGCCCTCACAAATGGACTTCTCTGAAAATAGAGTATCCCGAATCCCTTGGTGAATTATTGAGGGTGAAGCCCCATTTCCCCCTCCAACCACTGGGTTCTGTTAGGCCATTGCAAATGTGAGAGCAGTTCAACTGGCAGGGGCAGAAGGAACAGAGACCAAGGAGCCACAGTGGTTCCCATGTCATCCTTATCTTTCAACAGTTCAATGGGTTGGTTTAAGGGAAAATCTAGAGGAAAACCGGTGTTTATTCCTCCAAATATAGGGGTTTCCTGCAGATTTTCCTTTAAACCAATACTGGGAACATCGGGCCAGAAAAGGGATGGTTGAAATCCTTTGAAATCCATCTATGGGAAAACCAAGAGGTTTAAATCTTGTGAATGTTCGATCCATCTCCTGATTTCATATCTCAGGTCTACCTGCTCTGTTCATTTTGGCCACGAGGGTGCTGTCATTTAAACAAATCAGTCGCTCACATCAGGAGTACGAGGATGCCACTGAGAGCTACTTGGAGGCCCAGGGTAAAAGATTGAACCCGTTTCAGTTGAACCCTGGCTAGGGTTGCTCCGACCTATGGTATAATGGTATAGGAATGTATAGGATGGTATAGGTATATACATGACCTAAATGGTTGCCACATATTGCCACAAGGTGGTAAACTTGACGTATATACACTTTCTCTTTTTGCCTCTTGATTTTCCATCCATTTCCTCCCGTGCTTAGACACTGGCAGAGGTGATTCAGCAGACTCTGTACAAAGAGACAGCGCTTCGCTTTGTCTCCTCCCTTTTGCTGCTTGTTTGCAAGCCAAAGAAGTTTTTGTGGCAGACAGGGGCTGGTAAAGCCGGTAAAAGTCTCATTTTGATCTATTTTGAGTAGTTCAATCATGACATCATACCAAGTTCATGTGGGTGCTGGGTATAATACAGTACCCCGATGTTTGGGAAGGGTTGAAACGGGACATGTTGACACCCCTGGTAGAGATGGTAATGTAGCTTCCTAAGGAACGATGCACTGACAGATGTTCCGCTCTTGTGAGCCTTGGCTGCAGATGAAATCTGAGCTGTTGACAGTTGAATATTGTATTGGTGTAATTGGTTATTGGATATTATATAAAGGATATTAAAGGCAGCCATTAAGTTTTAGACAGCAGATACAGTGATGTATACAGATGTAGGGGCAGATGATGGCTTTAACAAATGATTTCACTTCAGAATAGTCACCCCGAGTCCATATACTCCCCATGAGCTGAAAACAATGCCAGCTTCAAGCAGGTTTGTCCTGCTTGTTCATCGCACGTGGCGAGTTGACCATGGGACAATTCTACACCTACAGGCCGCGGACCATGGGGTCATCACTCTTGAGTCCGCATGCATTGCATTTGGCCAATGGCAATCCAAAGTTCCCCCGAGAATCCTGGAAATGGAAGATGGTCTTTCCTTTGTGTGGAGTGTTTGATGCCATTTTGGGGGTTGTCAGCTCAAATTTTCTTTCAGGTTTTTTTCTAAAAAACGCAAGATGTTCCTTTTCGCATTCCGTAGCTGTGCAGCACAGCGGAGGACTCTCCTGTGGAGCTATCGGCGAGGCTTTCGCGAGCTCTCAGAGTTGTTCACGGGCATGGCGCGTGCACAGGAGAACGCCGAAACTGGAGAGCTCTGAGAGATTCGGAGAGAGTGGTTCGTCATAATGGTCGTCATTGGATACTCACTATATATATATATTTATATATATATTTATATCTATATATATATATATTAATTTATTTATATATATCCATTTCATTCCATGTCATAAATAAATAAACAATATTTACAGTACTTCGTGTCACTTCAGCTTTTCAGCAGCCCAGCATGGAAAGTGGATCATGTACCATCAGTATCCGTCAATGGGTTGTCCCGTCAAGGCTGTTTCCAAAAGATATTTTGACCTCACTGACCGCGAGCCGAGCGTGCAACCTGTCTGCATAAACGGGGGATCTTCGCGAATCCTGGAGATATCCTATGGATCCATTGGGTATCAAGCGTCCCCCGAAATTATACAATTTCATAGAAAGTATGATGAGCAAATTGGGGGAAAGAAATGGAAACACCATTGTTTTTTCCAGATGCAACAGACCCATTTGATACTGGTAGCACATGGTAGCACCAAATCAGCACCAGTGCACTGGTTGAGGTACACCCGGCCCAATGCACAGCCTTTGCCACGCTCATCTGCAGCTCGGCTGAACCGGTGGCGCTGAGGACCCACAGATGAGCTGGTCAGTTGTTTCCATACCTCACTGGATGGTCATCCCCTGAAGATGATCTCACAAAGATTGACCAATTGCCAATTGCCATCTCCATGATTTTCCACTTTCTTGTGCATGTGTGGTTCGCAGTGGGCTGTCTGAAATATCATTCGTTATCAGATCAATGGCAAGTTTGTGGGTCGACGGGTTCAAAGTTTATTCCTGGATCTCTTCCCCGCTGTCCATAGGTCAGCGGCCGGCTTGAACTACATCGAGTTGGCTTTTGCTACGATAGTCCCAAGGCTGGGTTTGGAGTCTACATCAAGAAAAAATATGAAAAAATGGTGATTGAACAAAAGAATGTGGATGGATTCCAACAAGAAAACGGAGCTCTGCAAGATTCCCACGGCATCAACAAGCTGAATATCTTCAAAAGTTAATTCTTGAGATGTTGAGCATGGTGATAGGACCGTTGGGCGCTACGTGACGTCAGCTTCTGTGTGAACCCTGGCGAAGTGGTGGCTTTGGTCGGAGTACCTTGGTGTCCATGAGCTGTGTGGGTACTTTTTCGGGAGACAAAACATCACCTGAAAAGTGAAAGTTACTAAGTACTAAGTAGTATCGTTCAATTTCATTCAATCTAAGCAATGATCTTTGTCCCCCATGTTGGTTGCTTACAATTTTAGATAACTTAAGACAACTTATAAGACATGCTAAAACATAGAGAGGGGCTTGTTGCCAGCGCTGGAAAGTAGGCTTTCCTCATGTTCTTGTATCCTTTGGGAAATGGTCATAATCAAATAGGATGTTTAAAAGGAGGAGGCCTGACCCAGAGAAAAACACATATTCAGCTGTAAAATGCACTCCT
>Ga0126342_10008899_pt1 | contig 17978 bp, 20 predicted proteins | sample Cyp1metagenome_FD_92528 | JGI IMG/M metagenome (GOLD analysis project Ga0126342, IMG submission 92528) | Coral microbial communities from Lord Howe Island, Old Settlement Bay, Australia - Cyphastrea 1 metagenome | ecosystem: Host-associated > Invertebrates > Cnidaria > Coral ... | reverse complement strand
TGTGCGAACTTACGCCGACATCTCTGAGAGAAATGCGGTGTGGAATGTTGAATTATGCCACCTGCTCCTGGTGGGCTTGCTTGATGTGTAGTAAAGTCAAACTGTCAGTTACGCAGCAATTGAATAGCTGCCAACAGGCGAATCTGAGCATCTACATTACATTTGGCCAAAATGGCCGCTGATAGACCCCAATCACTCAAAATTGGTTCAAGGTTAGGTGCATGGGCTTGATCAAATTGTTTCAGGACATTCTGAAGGCTATCGATCCTTTTGGACAATTGGTCTTGTCGATCTTTTGGAACGTATCGTTTGACCCAGTCTCGAACCTTTGCCTCAGTACCTGATTGGAGTGGGTGTACAGCAAAGAAAGATGTTCCATCCTTGCGTCGATAGGTCGCCAGGGGGTCATCCGGTGCATGTGGGGGAGGTGATGTGCCTTGTACCTAGAGAGCCGAGAGTGTTGAAATGTAAGCCTTTGCAGTGAAAGGCTTATCTTGCCAAGTGTCAATGGACAATATGAGCCTTTGGGTGATATAAGCCTTGAAGGCTTATCTTGACCAGACAGTCAGGATCTGAACCATTCTGTGCATAACTTGATGCAAGGCACTTACACCAGTTTCATCATATATGTCGCCCTTGCCTATATCTAGGGACCTTGACCAGGACGATGTGTGGCTAGCCATTGCACAGCGAAAAGGCTCAAGTTATATGACTCTGCTAGTGGCAGGAAAAAAGGGTGATGTTGAAAATTGTTTGGCTCAAAACTGGCATGGGCAGACCCCCATGGCCAGATGCGTTGTGGAGAAAAGAAGATTTTTATGTTTTGATTTTTAAGATAAAGATCGTATATACACATGACACACACACACACATTTTTTACTGCGTGTATGTGTCTGTGTATCATATATATTTGGGCGCATAGATGTCGATCCATGCGTGGGGATGTGGCGCATACATGGTGCATGCACAACTTTCAAATTTCCAGGCCGGCCGGCCCGAGACCGAACCGATTTATAGATGAGAGATGTTGAGAGGCAGGTGCATGAGGTATTTTCAGGCCACCAACATAGAGCCGAGATATCCAAAAAGAATCCTGGATGCCATCAGAAATTTTCAGTATGGTAGATAAATTTCATGCCACCCCACTGCTTGCCATGCACCGAAAGCGCCCAATGGAACTGGAACGTGCTGCTCATCGATGCCAAGTGGAAGGTGCCAACCCCCCATCCGAGCGGCTGCACTGCTGACTGTGGAAAGATTTGGGTGAATGATGTTAGGCAATTGGGGTGGCAAACGGTTATCCAGGCTCGTGTTGTTTGAGTGCATGCTCCGCTACCAACATAGCCTTTTTTTGCCCGTTGATCCGAAAGCTAAGACGCTTGTTTGGCCATGGCCTTGCATCGCCTGACGCTGCCCAAAAAGGACAAACATGCCAGGCGTAAGCCCAAGGCGGTGAAGCCTGCTGAGGTTCCTGGTGCCCACCGCCGCTTCCGGATGGTGCCAGAGAAGTTGCATCCATCTCTTGCTGAGCTGCCCCCTGACGAAATGTTTAGGGTGGGACTGGGTGGGAGGAAAAATATTGGTATGGCTTTCTAGCCATTATATACTAATCCGAGTTTAATTGCGCTCAGGTTGACGGCGCTGTTCAATGCTGGCTTGCCCTTGGTGCTGCTTGCTGTCATGGAGCTCACATTTCGGAGCATGACCCAGCCTTCAGTGGTGACTGGTTTGCAAATGCACATGCATCATCAGTTCCAACAAGTTGCACTAAACACCATTTCCCTGGTTGAGCTTTTGTTCCAAATTTGAATTGATCAACCATCGGTTCTTCCTGGACTACATCATTTTGCAATAAATTTGGGTGAGTAGCCATCTTTGGGAATCCCTGGTATGTACCATGTTTGACCCAAATTAACAAGATATGTACGTATAATTACATGGGTGCCATGATTTCTACTGTGATACTTCATCCCAATAGACATCACTGTTTTGGGGGAAACAAACCGCAAAGAAAGAATCACGGGTGGATATGTAGTTAACCATATTGTGAACATGCAGCCGTATCCATATTTATTTGGTGTAAATCCAACAAGTATAAATGAATCTCCCTATATATATATATATATACCCAGAGGATCCATGTATGGAATATTTACCTACATTGACCCCTAAAGTAATTTAAAATAATCCCAATGTAGGTAAATATTCCATACATGGATCCTGAGGGATATATATATATATATATATATATCAAATTTCTGACATATTCTCAAACCCAGTTCAAACCCCAAAACGGAGTTGACGCGTCATCCGGTTTTCGATCCAAGACCCTTGGCTGCGCGGAGATCTTCGCTGGATGCAAGTCAGTGACCAATGGCTTCAGGTCACTTTGGCACTGGGTTGATGGAGATTACATAATCTGGTGGAACTATAGGTGGAACATAATCTGGTGGAACTATAGGTGGAATATACATGGTTATTGGAATATACATGGTTATGGTTCTTGGACATCCAACCATGTCATTTTGAGATGACATTGGGCCGATAGCCCCTGAGCATTGACAAGCGCCTGAGGCCTCTGGGATTTGCAGCTGCAAGCTTCGAGCTGGCTGACAGGGCCGTGTATGAAGACTACTTGAGTGGCATTGGCTTCGCCTACTCACTGGCATTGTGGGCAAGGGTGTGCCGCTTTGTAACCTGGTTCAACATTTGATCAACATAAATGATATAGTTAAACAACTCAACAATGCCTCTGCCCCCATCCATCTATGAATCTATGCAATTTGTTGTATCTTTCAGATCCATCCCATGTGCATGAATTAAGAGTTTTAACAAAGAAATATTTTTTTAACAAAGAAGCTGCAGAATCCCTTGATCCCATGAGACCCACTTCTGATCTCAGCAACAGCAACCGCCAAGCCAAGGCCGGAGTCTATTGGATGGCACCGGTTTGTAGCACTTGGGTGTGGGTAAATCGGTATCTTGCCTGAAGCTGTTCAAAGTTGATCTGAGTGTTTTGGGACAGTGCGGCCATTATAGGAAGAGCCCCAAAAGGATGGGACATGTTGATTTTTGAGAATCTTCCCATTACAGCTTGATATATGGCAATCATATGGGGCCCAACAGATCGTCATGTTTAGCATTGAAAAGGATTATATTTTGAAGCATCCTGACTGTGAAGCATCCCCCAGAACATATATGCAGCACCACCAAATATGAGATATGAAAACATATATACATGTTGGTCTATGCAAGACAAAATAGTGATTAAGCCATTGCTTCGCTCAGAACTCTGCGGGGTACGAGCAAAAGATGCCCACAATGTCCTCTTGGAGACGTATCTTTGGAATCAGTTTCCAATGCGACTCTTGGCTTCGGGTTTGGGTGGTGAGCGCATGCTAGAGAGTTGATGGTGGATTTGGGAAAAATCTCACTTTGGAAATTCTTAAAGATTCATCCATCCATTTCGATTATACCCCAAGTCATGTAAACCCTAGGTTAATAAACCCCTAAGTTGTTTAATTGGTGGGTACCTTTTCAGTATCATATGTTCACTATTCGGGGAGTAACTCCTAAGAAACCATGGTTGAACTATATCCGGGGTTGACACATTGTATGTGCAAAGGGTCCCAACAAATCCCACTACTGAAACCATGGAAGTTAAACCCTGCAGGTTCCCAACTGGCTCAAGTAACTCAAGCATCATGCACTCACCAACCATGGATTCGTCGTCAGACGCTTCAAGCCTCTGCAGCCGCGTGGAAGCGGAGGAGGATCAGGGGTGGTTGGCTGTGAATCCAGCAATGGGGCAGATTGAATATGTGATGGGACTACAGCGCTTGGGCATTCACATGGCCAAGTCAATCCCGTCAAAAGTCAAGAGCCATGTGATTAAACCATTGGGTGTTGACCCCACAAGGGACTTGTTCATTGGGCGGCTCAATGCGCAAACAAAGGAGCGCACTTTGAAACTTAACAGCACTATGTATTATTTATTCTGTTTTGCGCAATGGGTATGCATGGATAAAATCTGGGTTTCAAAGAAGGGTAAGTAGAGATGTACCAAGGATCAAGAACTATTGGTGCATCAAGGCAGTCTTGGACTTTGAAGTCTTCCGATCCCGTGCCCCTTCAAAGCCAGAGATGGGCATTGTCATGGATGCCTTCAATCAACATTTCCAGGCTTGATGAACAACGTTGATCAACTATATACATATATTTTATTTAGTTTCAACATTTCTGGGGTGGATGTATCAAAGTCCCAGCCAGCAATTTGCAGGGTCTTGCTATCCGAGCCAATGACTATGATGTGACTTGGCTCCAAAAAAGGGTTGCAATTCAGGGGCATGAACCACAAGATACCACAAGATGCCACAAGATGAACTTATGGAAACATGGTACTTTATTCAAATTCCAGGTGGCAATTGGTGTTCAACTTCCGGTGCCCCACAAAGGATTTCCAGGAAGTCATGAAGAAGAGTGTTGCAAAGGTCCAGAAAATGTGGTCTGGGCTTCGCAGGACATGTGGGACCGTGGGGCTGTTCAAACATTTTCACATTGCCCGTTGGCCAACAATACAATATGCATACTTTAGTACCCGTGGGATATATCTTTGAAAATGAACCCCTGTTTTGATGAGTTGTGGCTCTATTGGACCCTCATTGCCTCTCTAGGCCATTCCAAGTTTGCAGGATGTGGCAGAACAGCCCTTCTTCCTCGAGATCTCCTTGGGGCCAGGCACTCAAGGACAAGATGATGAGGGCTGCCGACAAGCCACCTGAGGACGATGTGGATTTGGAAGCTGAGACCGAGATTCTTGGGGCTGGGTCATCACCTTCAGATGAGAGTGGGACTGATGATTCAAGTTCTGATATCCCTTTGCACTTTCTGGGGGTGGATGAACCTGATTTCTCTTCAAATGATGAGGCCAGGGCTTCAAAATAATCAAGTATCATAACATAGTCACTAAATTAAAGTTTCCTCATGTTTCCTCAAAAACATGTTCAACCCAATGATTTCACAAAGTTGATGTCCATCTTCCCCAGGGAAGTGATTGCGACAGCGGAGTTTGGGACATCCCCACCGAGCCTTTGGTGAGCGATGATGTCGACAACGATTTGGTGCAGGGCGAAGAACCTTGTGCACCCGAGAATGTTGGGGAGGAACAGGAACAACATGTTGAGACTGCCATGGCTATTTTCGAACCGGAGGACTTAGGGTCCACAATCAAGTTTGTTCTTGTTAGATAATAACATCCATCCAATAATAGCGACATAGCATGTCTGGAGTCGATCATCGTGTTATTTCATGCCCTTGTAGGACCCTACGGGATTTGCAAATGCATTGGGCGGCTGTCATCCACTTCCTATCACTGTTGAAAACAAGAGGACGTCCAAGACCAAGAACAAAAAGATCTCTCCCCAGTCGAAGAAAACCAAATCCAAAAAGGGATCTCGTAAGTCACTCCGGCCAGCCTCAGCCTCAGCACATGCTCCTGGTGATGAAGCCTCAGCACCGGCTGACAATGTGTATGCTGCCATGGCGAAGTTTGATGAGAACTACCAGCAGGTGATTCGGAGCCTTCCAAGTGTGTTGTGGCCACAGGGTGCATGCCATGGGAAGCACTCATACACAGTGAATCTTGTCTTCCGATAATGGAGATCCACATTCCACAAAACCATACTCCCAAATAAAAAAATATACATTTATATATATATATATATAATATTTAAATATAATGTATGTATGTATATATTTATATTTATATATATATATATATTTGAGAAACATATGTATAATTGTGTATGTATATATATATGTATTGCACACTTTTGACTTGGGCCACCCAACAGCCAAGGAAACTTGGTCAAGCTCGGGTCGAAGTCCTCCTTCGTCAACAGGCCTTGAAGCCCAAGGCCAATTCTGACGGGGTGAAGCTTACAGGAACTGGTGGCAAATCGATACTAGGTTCAAAGTCAGATAATCCCAAGATGAGATGTGCAGAAAGAAATAGACATGGAACTTCGTAAAGATCTCCGAACCTCCCCACTATTGAAAACTATGTGGACATCAAAGACCTTGTAGGAGTTTATACACCACCCTCTATCCAAGGATGACTTTCGCCAAGAACATCAAGTCCACATGGTTGAAGGCTGCAGAGATCATGGGGGTCGATGCTGGAGTTGATGATACTCATGAGCCAGCACCGCTCGCAGATGAGGATGATTGATAGGGAACCCATTCAGTGGAGTTGCCACAAGTGCAAACATAAAAACATCAAGGGGAAGGGTGGCGATGTGTGAAACGTCACATTACCTGCTGTGTAAATTCAACACTTTGTTCATGGGGTGGCCAGCCTTCCACTGGTGGTTATTTTGAGTTCTGGGTTTGCAAAGAGGTGCGCCCAGTCCAAGCCATAGATCTGAAGGTCCAGACTCATTCGATCAGGCATATCGGTTCCGATTCCTGCGCTGGAAAAGTTGAACTCCCCAATGGGAATAGTTGGGCCTAATGGTGTGAGTTGCAATCATGTAGGGGCCTCACTGATTCATATGGATAGTACACATATTTAACAATATGAGCACCCCAATGGGATTTTTAATATGAGCACCCCAATGGTTTTTTTTGGGCCTAATGGTGTGAGTTGCAATCATATATGGGCACTCTTATTTCAGCAGGGGAGTACACATGAGGTTCCACTAGCGCATGATTGGTCATCATGAAGCCTACCCTATAGCACCGGTGGCCCAGGAACGCAATGGTGTCTCGATGCTGCGTGGCCATATTTTTATGCCTCCTGACTGGATGCCCGTTCATCTTGGAGCAGCCCGGATCAAGCCTGTTGGAATACCACCCTCTGTTCCAAATGCTGTGCAAACACTTCACAGTTTACCGGGTGCCTCATTTGCATTCAGTGGTGTGAATGAATGGTTTTCTGAATCAACCCAACAAAGACAATCCCAATCCCAAACCTAAACTCTATAGATTTTAATGTTCATTCCAAATCAAAAATAATAGCAATCTCACAGACCCTTTACTGCGCTGCAGGTGTTCGTGTGGCTCGGATCGTATGGGGGCTCAAGTGACTCGCCTGCATGTCAAGCGTAACTTTAACCCCCTTGAAACAAGTGACCTGGAGACCCCATTTTTTGATCAAAAACGGGTGTTCCAGGTCACTTGTTTGAATTCTGTTCAAATCCCCTTCTAGTCAAGAGCCCCTTCTAGTGTGGGGCTTTGAATCTCGACCTTTTGTGCATCTTTTGGGGGCCCCAGGTTGGGGACAAATTGGTGGACCATGTGGGAAACAATGATGTAAACGAATCAGGTGTTTAAACAAATTAGAGATGATCCTGTAGACAAATCGGAATGTGAAAGATAGAACCATGATAAGCCCATCCCATATGGCTTGAGGCCCTAAGCCCACCATCCTCTACTCGAACTGGGCCTTCATCAAAGAGCTCTACCTGCCACTTCCATCTGGTGTCGAATGGACAGCAGAAATGTCCAAGAAGCCCCTCGGGCGGCGGGGCGGGAGCAGGACTTGGACAAATCTTGTCAAGATCATATGAAAGGAGATATATCTTGTAATGTTCACTATAGAGTATAATCAATTATTTGCATCAAAAGCTCATGCATCAGAATCATGATGCTCTCCTTCAGGTAGGTCATGCAAGTCATCATCAGGAAGGCTTCATCCAGGTCTAGCCACTGTGGGCACTGCTGTAGTAGCCGCTTCACATTGACTCGCTCACCTTCGAAATTGTTCTGATCACCCAGACTCTTGAGAATGTTCCTCTGAGGTATGTGGACGGCAGTGGTCTGAACCGGATTTCCGGTGGGGCCGACTTGAAGGGGTCGCAGCATTACCCAAAACTCTTTGGGAAAGCAGTGGCTGAGCTCTATCAGCAAAACCGTGAGAGGATTGTGCACGGTGTCACTCACCAACTAAATCTCGTCTATTATCAAAGGGTGGGCTTACTGATCCATTTCATGGCTGATCTCCTTTAAGCACCCAAAGTCTTATTCAAAAAATCCATAGCAGCATGTAACAGGTAAAGTCTAACTGAACTCCTATGTTCATACTGTAGTTGTGAATCGGGGGTTCATAATGTAGTTGAACTCCTTTCCTTGATACCCTCTTGAGTGTCATGCCCCAAAAGAAAAAGGTACAACTATCATGTAGTTGAACTCCTTTCCTTGGTACCCCCTTGCCTTAGGAAAGCTTTGAAAGATATGGAAAAGCCAAAGCGTCGCTTCAAGGACAGTTCCAAATGTCATTCGATTCAGTGCTACATGCAGTAGTTGTATATGTCATCAAACATGTATACATACGATGTATATGCATGGATCCATCCATCCTTGTATACTAAGTTGGAAAAGCACTTGTGCATACAAACAGCGATTGAACAATCCCTGAATTGGAGCACCTCTGAAATGAGCCCAAAGTCATCTATACCCATAAGCTGTGGTTACTGTTTGGCATCCATACCCATAAGGGAAACCCAATACCAGAGCTGGGCGCCGATGCAGGATCAGTCGTGGTCAGAAGCTGCTGGCCTGGCAGCGGTGATCAAATCACTTCGCTCATAGAGCGCGGGTTACTATAGGAAATGTGGTTTGGGCAGGTGTCCGGGATCAAAAACTTAAGGAAATGTTGGGAAAGTATCCAAAATTTCTGGGTTTGTGTTGGAATCTAATGGAACTATCCCAAAATTTTTCAAATTTTGTTGAAAAGTTCAAACCCGGGAAACCGGGAAATTTCCGGGAAATGGCCAGGAAACACCCGAGAAATTCCTGGATTTTGGACTTAGAAAATTTCAACAACTTTTGACCAAAAAATGGGGCAACCTTTCCCGAATTCCCGGTTTCCTGGTTTCCCGGTTTCCCGGATTTAGATTTCCAAATCAATTTCCCGGCTTCCCGACTTCCCGGATTCTCGGATTCCTGATGATTATATGGCTTTCCACTATGATGATTAGCGCCGGACACCTGAACCCATGCTCAGAATTTTACCTTGCAATTCATGTGGGTCTGCCCATATCTTAGTCCCCATCGACTTTCTTTTCTGCAGGAGAAAAACTGGCCCATAGCAGTCTAGAGAGTTGATTCAGACAATATATTAGATAATATGACGGATATAAGATTGATATAGTTTACATATGTATGAGATGGATAGTTAGGTTCACAATGACCTTGATGATGGACCCATGCCATTCAATGTTTTATCGGAGCCATTTTTTAGTCCAGGGCGTTGTGAGTGGGACCTATAAGGTCTAGGCATGGCAAAAACAAAGGCCAATGTGGCCACTGTGGTCCCAACTCATCGCCATCGGTCAAAGTCAGCACCAGCGCAGCGCGGTCGGTCTCCAGACCCCAGATCGCTGAAGAAAGCAGCAAAGGAAGCAAAGCAGAAGAGCAAGGAGTTCTGCACCCCGCCACCCAAGCTGAAGGCAGCTAGCCCAGGTGCCAGCGATGCCAGCAGCACAAAGAGAAAGTTAAATTTTGGCCCAGACAAGGTGACTCCAATCCAAGCTGAGAACCCTGCACCCAAAGACATGGGAATAGACGAAGCGAACCGGATTGTTGCGGCTTTGAAGGACCCACATGATTCAAATATGTTCTATAGGTATATGTTGTTTTTTGGATGTTCCGTTTACATCATTCCAATTCATTTCCAGCATTTCATTTCCAACACTAGCAGGACCAAAAGAAGCAGGATGACAAGAACCAGGAATGTTCTGGTGAGTCTAGCTCATCGGATTCGGACCTCGAACCGGAGGTGCAAGGGAGGAAAGAATGGTGGGCCAAGTTTACAGTACCAGGGAAATTTGAAAAAGCAAACGGTATACCAAGAAATGCTATGAGAACAAACTCTGGTTCAGTCAGCAAACAAAGCATTGCCCGCATGCAGCGATGGTGGCAGGAGCACACAAAGAAGCCATCTGAGGATGGAGAGAAGACCCAGGGAGCTAGTTCAGATACCAGCACCCCAAAGAGCAACCAGAACGAGAAGACTTCCAAGACAAAGGAAGCAAATCATGAGAAAAATCAGACAGCAGAGAAGAAGAGGAAGAAGACTGAGGAAAAAGAGCCAGTGAAGAAGACCGGAAAGAAGAATCCAAAGGGTGAGGAAATGGTGCCGGAGAAAAAGAAGAAGGGAAAGACAGGTTCAAAGGTTGAGGAACCGGAGCCAGAGAAGAAGAAAGGAAAGAAGGAGCTCCAGGTTGAGGACAAGGAGCCGGAGAAAAAGAAAGGAAAGAAGGAGCCCCAGGTTGAGGACAAGGAGCTGGAGAAAAAGAAAGGAAAGAAGGAGCTGAAGGCTGAGGAACAGGAGAAGAAGAATGAAAAGACAGATCCCCAGAGTGAGGAAAGGGATACAGAGAAGAAGAAGAAGGGAAAGCAGGTTGAGGAAAAGGAGCCAGAGAAGAAGAAGGCAAAACAAGATGCGAAGGCTGAGAAAGAGGAGACGGAGGAGGAAATAGAAGATAGCAGTGATGAGGAAGAAAGTCAGGAGGAAAGCAGCTCTGATGAGAACAATGATGATTCGGATGAAGGTGAAGAAGAAGACATAGAAGACAGCGATGATAGTGAGCCGGAGGTTTCAGACAATGAGTCCAAGGATGACAGCGAAGAAGAATCAGAAGACAAGGACAGTGAATTTCGAGGACAAGGGAAGTGAGCCTGACAGCTCAAGTGAGGAGGAAGAAGATAAGAAGGAACTAGAGACAGAGACAGAGGACAGTAAGAAGGGACCGGAGTCGGAGAAGGAGGTGGAAAAGAAGCCTGTGAGCATCTTAAAGGTCAGCGAGGCAACGAAGAAGGTCAAAGAGTCTGAGGCTGCTCAGAAGAAGGTCGACAAAGAGAAGAAGCGGAAGGATAGAAAGGATAAGAAAGACACGAAGACAAAGAAAAATGGAAAGGACAAAGGTGGCAAGGTGAATGGGAAAGATGTGAATGAGTCCAAGAAACGAAAGTCTGCGGAGATGGATGACAAGGAGAAGAGCTTGGCAGAATCAGAGAAGGACTTACCAGGTGAACAGGCTGAGGACGACAAGCAGGTCAAGAACTCAAACACGAACCGCGCAGAGTGGCAGTGTTTCGGTCGTTGGGCCAGCAATAAGAAAAGGTGCCCAGCAAAGCTCATTGCTGCGTGCAAAGATCCGGACCGATTCCCCAACACCTCTTCCACCAAAGTATTTGGATCCCATATTCCACCAATGCAAATTCCGGGGAGCAACAAGGTTGCATATATATATATGTGTAAACAAGCTGGGAACTACAATATATCTAAATATATATATATATATGTGGATAATATCTATATATATATATATATATGTGTGTTCCACACCCTTCCACAAATTACTATCAACCATCAATCTGTGATCGTTCCAATGCAGGACACCCGCTTGAAGCTCTTCAACGACTGGATGGATTGTGGGAAGGACTACGCCCAAGTGGAGGCTTGCTACCAGCAAAGGCTGGAGGAAACCCAGAAGTCCACCATTAAATGGGGGTTCAGGAACGACGTCTGGATCAAAAAACATTATGGTGACAAGAAAGCCGAAAAGATCATGGCCCGGAAAAAGCAGCTGGGGCTGACTCTTGGATGTATTGGCCATGGTATGAAAATTATCTTGGGTTTTGCATGGAGATGGGTCAGTAGGTTGCCACTCCCATCACTCACCCCATCCCAGGGTGTGATTGCCTTGATCTGGGTTCATCCGTTGAGACCCATAGTAAGGCTCTTCTCTCCTGCGCGCCAAGGACAATTGACGACCCGGAATTTCCTGGAGAAGAGGAATACCTCTACTTTGTCATGGTGGAGTTCAACGTAGAGGACATAAAGGAACTCAAGCGCATCACCACTTTGGAGCTTCAAGGGACACTGGATGCCGACGGTGTCAAGCAGTTCGTAGAAGTTACTTATCGTGACATTATTCATCCAGCATCATTGGGAATTTGGTGGCATGATCTTGCCAGGTTCAAACGGGGGGTTTCATGTCAAACCAATGGCCCAATGCTCACACATTTTCCATATCCACATTGGTGGTTTCCCATCGCCCTAGGCTGGAGGATGTCTTGATGGAAAACAGCATCTGGCTCTTGGTGACAAAATGGGGGCCGATGGTGTGAAAAAGATGTTGGACAAAGTGGGCTTGAATCAAGGGGCCACATCGGGAAAGTCCAAGCGAAACAAGAGTAAGGGCAATGACACCGCTACTGGTGCTTCTTCTACAACCACACCCAAGGCAGATATCCTATCATCTTTCAATGGTGTCAAAAAAAAGTATGTTCATTCCTTTGGGGGTATGCGTCTCACCTAGCAAGTGGGCAGGTGGAGGTTGATAGCCCTTTGGAGAAGGCATCCAAGTTGGTGGAAAAGGTGCTCAAAGATGCCAACAGCTGCCGGATCCCAGGCTGCACTAAAGATTCTACAGATGCAGATCCCAAGAGGTAAATATATATATATATCTATTATATATAATACATGGAAAATATATTATATACGGTATGTACGTAACCTAGGCTGACCAATCAACCCTTTTCCACTCAGACTCTCTCTCTCTCTCTCTCTCTCTCTCTCCCTCTCTCTCTCTAAGGGACCAGGCATTCAAGTTGCGCCCGTTGTCTATGTCAAGCGACTTGATCCAGCAGTTGAAAGCATGCGCAACCAAGCTGCTGTCACTCGCAGAAACTTTGCAGCAAAAGATCAAGGAAAAGAAGAACAAAAACAAGCATTATGCGGCTGTGATTGCTGAGGCTAGGAGTTTCAGCACCCCACCCACTAAGCATTGCTGTTTTCACTTGTTGATATTTTTCTGGATACCCAGTTCTGGACACCCATATTTTTCAGATCCCATTGTTGGACAACCAATGGCCCTAGTCAAACAACATGCTTCGCAGGTCAACGAAATCACAGCAACTGCGAAGGAGAGGGTAGACTTGGCAAAGGCACTGATCCGAGCTGTTGACAAACCAAAGAGGACCACTAACAGTAGGACTTCGGAAGCCGGGTGGGTCAGATTCGAAAACCGGGACTGATTCCAAGACTGGGTCTGAAGGAGAGGCAGCGGCCTAGGCTGCCACAACTTTAAGCAATGTCTCAATATGTTTTCGTTGATCTTCAGATCACATGGGTGGCCCAGTTCGAATCCGAACTGAGCTTTTGGGGTTTACCGACATGCTGCAGCCATCTTTAATCCTTCCCCTGAAATTCCACATGTCATTTGTGTAGCTGTTTAACTGTGCTGGAACACTCATTCGAATCATCTTCATGATTTATACTGATTTGTCCCACCTGGATATGGAGAGGGCAGGATGTGCTGTGAGTCCATCTTAGAAGCATTCCGTTGCACCATGCAACAACAAAAAGTAGAGAACTACTCCGAATCAGCGATTGGTGAAAATGATGGTTTTGGGATTTTCTTATCGTTCAACCGGTCAATGTTTTTGATTTGTTATTCCCACATCATGATTCTTGGCAACAGCCCACGCAGGTGCCGATCAAGGTCTCCTCGACGGCTTGACCACCATGACTACCGATGTTCCTCGGAGTAACAAGGTGATTGGCTGTGAAACCCTCAATCACCTATCCTTGGAAATGTCTATTCACTCAATGTTTAACTCTATCAGGTTGTTTCAGAATATTTTTATAATAAAGCCCTCTGGGATGACACATGTTGGATTGCGTCCCCATGTTGGATTCCCAGGTATGCTGCAATCAGCTTCTTTGTCATCAAAACGGATTTTGAGGAAGATATGCAGTGGTGTTGCTTGGCCTATTAAGATCTGCACCCTCAAACAGGTTCAGGGGGATTGGGAAAATGTCCAAAAGCCGGGGATGTATAATTTGGACTTATATGATTGCATATGGACCATGTGCAGCCCATCATATCTTATCCCAACAATCAATTGTCCTTGCAACTCGCTATCCTTTAAGGCTACATCAGCGGCTGATGGCTGCAGGGATGCTGAACAGCTATGCCTTGATGATCTACAATGCCCTTTAGCAACTGAGATGAGAAAGTGGCTGCAAACTGGCCACCCTGAGCGTTCTTTTCAAAGGTTGGTGGACCAAATGTTTCAAAGGTAAATTATGAAATGGTTTTCAAATGTTTCCAAAATCCATTATTTCAGGAATGGTTTAACCAAATGGTTCCGCAATGCATCGTCTAACGAATGGTTTCCAAGTGGTCCCAAAATCCATTATGGAATTAACGGAGTCCAAATGGTTCCAAGACCCATGAGTGTAAATCAAAGATTCCTTAAAAACCATAGACTTGTTGAAGTTCATTTTGAGACCCCAGGTGGTGCAAGCAAATTTGTTGCATTCAGCCGGATTCCGTTGAGATCCCCTTACTGGTGACCAACGATCAGGGGGACGAAATTGAGATGCTGACTGATACAGCAATTATTTGGCCTTGGGATTTCTTTCACTATCTGTGGACTTCAGGGCAATTCCGGGCATGGGTTTCAGATGACCCTCTACAAGCTCCTAATCGCAACAGGGAGTATTGGGAACACTGTGAAGGTTTGGAGTTCTTCAACAGACTTGGACTTCACCCTCGAAAGTATGAATCATGTGTGCCAATGTTTTTCCACACCGATGGGGTGAAGATTTACAAAAACCAGAAAGCATGGGTCTATTCCATCAGTTCTGCGAACCGGAAGGGGCCTTCCATGTCGACAAAACTGGCATTTATCCTTGTGAGGGAGGCTATGGTGGTTAAGGGTAAAACTCATGACTCTATTGGAAGACTGGTTGCCTACATTGTTGAAACGCTCATGACTGGATGTTTCCCAACCCATGACCACCTGGGAAATGAATTCCAGCACGGTTCCATCTCTGCACGGAGAGCTGGGAGCCCCTTCGCTGGCAACTTTTCCATGGCCTTTGCGGCGTTCAAAGGAGACTGGGAAGCAAGGGTGATTGTACACAAGTTGACCCGAAACTATCGGTCAACCTACATTTGCGAGCACTGCATGGCATCTTACAAGCCAGAGTTTACTTTTGCAGATTTTTCACCTACTGCCAATTCACAATCAATTCGGTTCACCCACGAACAGTTTTTACAACTGAACCCTCAGAACGATCAGAGTGCTTGGACTTTGGTCAAGGGGTGGACAAAAGACAGGAACTTAGAAGAAACTGGATATAACTTCAGCATTTTTTTGTTTCCGACCTGCATGATGCCTCCCCAAAGTTTTACTTGTAACTCCTGGACTGTGTAATTGTTTTTCCCAGCTTGCCCATGCCAAGGACCTTCTACACTGTTTCCATCAAGGAGTTCTGTGTGTGGTGATTGCTGGCTTGATCTGTAGCCATATCGAATCTTTGTACCCCGATATCACGTTGAAAGACTTGGACAAGGTACTGGCCAAGGACATCTATAGAGATTACAAAAAATGGTGTCGTCAAATGGGGAATGCAGTCAGTGCATGTTCACATCGGTTCAATGCTGCGCGATTTGGCAAAGAGCAATGGGGCCAATTCCCTGAACTTAGTTCAGTCTATAAAGCTGCTGTGGTGAAGTCCATGCTTTTTTGGGCTTGCAATTTCTTGACACGACATTCTGGGTCCGTGGTGGGTGGGATTACCCGGATGCATTGCATACATGGGTTTGCAAAATTCCAGTACTTGCTCGACATCGATGGGCCTTTCTTCAAACCAGAAACAACCAGGGAAGTTGTGAAATATGGGCGATCAGGATTGACATTCTATCAGGAGTTGGTCAGCTTGGACCGTGCCCGAACTGATGAGAGGAGGTTTTTCAAACTCATCCCAAAATGCCACAGTTTTTTCGAGATGACCATTTACATCCAAAACACCAATCGGAATCCAAGGTCTCTGGGTGATGTTCATCCAACACATTTTTATTTTGTTGAAGTATCCCAGCAATCCCAAGATTATGTTTTCGGTTGGTACCTTAAAGTATCATCACAATTTCATGATCTTTAAGCTTCAACATGGACAGCCATTTCAATTTTTCTGGAAACACACACCATCAAAGATTTGAGGGTTAACTGACTCTCAGGTTCGAACACTGTTATCAAGATGAAGACCTGATGAAAGAGATTGGTCGGATTGCATCAAGAACACATCCCAATACCATGGATCGCGTCACCCTGGGCAGATACCGCTGCTTACTGGAGCTGTTTATCTGAGAAGCCGGACATCGATGGTCCCCGCGGATGAGACACCGACGGCCGATGTCCAGTGGAAAAGTGGGGAGTGCAATTCAAGTGCTGAAATCCAGGGATTTGGGGCCACCAATTTTTTTATTTGTCAAAAACATGGATGGTTCCGAGAAACAATTTTCCTAATTGCATGGATCAGCTGCGGTGCAGTGGCGATGAGCGGGCTCGCAACTAATGTATCTTAAAAGGGGTCATCCGCTACAAAATGGGGTCCAAAAAAAACAACACCAAATAGACCCAGGGTTGTCTTGGATCATGATGTTGATTGCCCATTGTTTTCCGTTAATGCCCTTTTTGAACATATGTCCAAATAAGGGATTCCAAAAAAAAAAGCCAAGGAAATGGAACCAGGATTGTCCTGGATCACGATGTGTGGTTTTTTTCCCCCAACATCCCTAAATGTCCATGATAATTTCCGAATAAGGGGATCCAAACAAAACAACATCAAGGAATTAAATAGAATCAGGATTGTCTTAGTCTTGGATCACTATGTTATCTGGTTTGTTTTTCCCTTCAACATACCTATATGTCCATGTTTCCAAATAAGGGTTTCCAATCAAAACAGCACCCGGGAATAAAATCAGGATTGTCTTACGTCTTTTTATTTCCCTTCAACATCCCTATATGAACATGTTTCCAAATAAGGGGTTGGAAAAAACCAAGGAAATAGAACCAGGATTGTCTTGGATCACACAGTTGTTTGTTTTGTGTTTGTTTTTTATTTCCCCTTAGCATCCCGAACATGTTCCCAAATATGGGGGCCCAAACTCAAACCAGGGAAATAGGACCAGGGTTGTTCTGACCATCCCTAAATCACACCAAGCCTATCATGTATATATGTATGTTTTTTTTTAAATATATATATATATATATATTTATATCTATATACACGTATTCCCGGGCGAGCCGGGGGCGGAAGTTTCAAGATCTGCCTATAGCAAGGCCGAGCTGTGCCTATAGAATGACAGTGGAACAAATTCCTCGTGGGGAATTTAGTTTTGTTGTTGACTATACAGCTACACTCTTGGTCCAAGAACGCTTCTTGCTCTGGAAAAACATGACTCTATGTCATGCAACACTTTGTTGCAAATCATGTGCTCCTGTGAAGGCTCTCGTTTTAAGCCTTCACGATCACAGGCATAAAATATGTTGAAAAGGCTTCAAATGAAGCACTCCTGGCTCTCTAGGTAGAGCAAAATAATCCCCGAGGGATGCTTGACCTGATGGACCTGCACCTTGGTTTGATTGACCTACGATTGGCCTGGTTGAGGCGGTGGATTTTGTGGATCATGACATCTGACCGGCCTTCAGGGCAGCATTCTCCGCATTTAGCTTTTCAAGCTCTTCTAAGATGGTCTGTCGGGGATCTTGTGGGTACAAAGTCTTGTAGTGGTCCAACGTTGCTTGAACTAAGCTTTTGATACTATTCAGCTTCGTGTCCCATTCCTGTGTGAAGGGGTGAATGCTTTCAGCAGCTTGGTGAAATCAATGGTGTCCTTTTGTTTGGACATTTCACGAAACAGCATAGTAGCAAAGGTAGCCTCCAACCTATTCCGAAAAAAATCGCATGAGACAAAGCGATCATTGGCCACAAGCCGAAGGCCCCAATTGTTGAGACCGCTCTGGACAACATCAATGAGCTTTACCTGTGTGATTTTCTTGTCCAGCAAGGTTCTGCCGGCGACTGAATTGTGTGGCTTCAACCCGTTTTGGGAAGTTTAATCCGTATTCTGTTTTTGTGTCCCAATGAGTAGAAGTACAAGTCCAAGTCGAAGGCG
>Ga0126342_10008898_pt1 | contig 17981 bp, 10 predicted proteins | sample Cyp1metagenome_FD_92528 | JGI IMG/M metagenome (GOLD analysis project Ga0126342, IMG submission 92528) | Coral microbial communities from Lord Howe Island, Old Settlement Bay, Australia - Cyphastrea 1 metagenome | ecosystem: Host-associated > Invertebrates > Cnidaria > Coral ... | reverse complement strand
TAGGGCATGTTAACGTTTCATGTAAGTTGCATGCGTTGTGGATGCTACGCAGCCCTGGGGTTGGGGTGGGATAGGGCATGTTAACGTTTCATGTAACTTGCATGCGTTGTGGATGCTACGCAGCCCTGGGTTTGGGGTGGGGTGAGGCATGTTAACGTTCCATGTTAAAATTACTCTAGTTTACACTCTTTTTGTGTTTCACTGCTCAAGTTTAACCTGGAATAGTATCACATGTTTCATGTTAAAGTCAAGGGTGTCTTCGGCTGAGTGGATCGTAGAAGATGGTAGGTAGGTATGTGCCATTTTTGTTCGTCAGGCGCAAATCAGACCATTCAGTTCGTGCTGCCTGGAAAACTGAAGAGTTTGTGATAACAAACAAAACATAGCACATAGTCTGAAGTATTTGAAAATGTGTTCGGGCAAGCATGAAAGCGTTGATGTAGCTTGGAAACCGGACAGAATGCCCGACAAAAACAGGACATGGACCTAGCCTGGTCTAGTATGATTAATAGGGTCAATTTTTAACTTGGAACATGGTCATTGTTCTTTTGTGTTGCGAGATTGCCTGGGCATTCCAAGCACTCAACCCAATACATTAGTTTCTTTAGCTGGCTGCTAAAGTCGGCCACTTGCGCAAAACGCCTGCCATGTGCCATGTTTAGATTGCATCCTGAAATGTTGGAAAGTTACAATGGTACAAGGAATGATGGTTTCAAGGCATGCTGGCGCTTCAAACACCAAACCCGGAAAGGGGAGTACGGGAAGAAAAAAAGGCGCGGTACTTTAACATGGAACATGGCTGACACACTCACTGTTTGCTTTTTTTAGGCCATGTTAATGTGAAATCAAGGTTTTTGGATTGTTCATGTTTAACGGATCTGGTCTGGAAAGGCCTGCCCACGTGTCAGGTTAAGCTGAGTTGGATAGGATGTTGGCAGCTTTCAGCATCATCCAGTATATATGACTTCCCCAGGAGTCTTCGATGAACGGGGGCTATGTTAATATCTTGTTTTTTTGTTCTCCTGTGCTACGTTAGATTTCACCGGCGTATATATAGTTATATATACATACATATTATTTGTCGTATGTCATGATAATGTATATTAGTATATGTATTCCCGGTGAAATTTCCACTACAGGATGGGAGGAGTCAAGTCCCATATAACCTGGAATGCATGGGCCCATTATATCAGAAATTTGCATCGGTGCCCCCACCATGAGATTTTGACCATCTTGTCAAGTCATTTTGCCAAACCTACGGACCAAAGTGTACCTACAAACAGAGGGGCCCTGACTCCACAGGTCTGAGTTCGATGGGGATGTCTATGTGTGTATGTGTATATATATATATATATTGATATATATATGTGTGTGTGTGTACCATATGTATGTTAGGTACGGTTCCATGCCCAACAGATAGCTGTCCAAAAACAGCTGTGTCATCCCATGTCACAGCTGCAGCGACTGTTTTGGCTGTGCAGGTTCGAGAATATTTGAAGATCAATGTGCTTGGAACAATTCCTTACTTTGTGGATGGCAACGTCAAGATTCTTCGGCACATTCAGAACTCATTCACTTGGGATTGCGCTGCGGCATCACAGAAAGACAGAAACATCGACTATCATGGCCATAGTTTTCATGTTCACAGTTTGGAGGAAAATATACCTCAACGGATCTATCTATAGGATCCTAAAGGCCTATGGGTAAATAAAAGTAATAAAATAGTACCAAACCAAGCAGTTGCTTTTCTCCAAAGGATACGATTGATCACTGCACCGAATGTGACAGTTCCGTCAATAGAACAACATGTTGGCGCAATCTATATATATATATATACATGCATGCATACATGCATATATGCATGTATGGTGTGTATATATATATACGCAGATGTGTCATATCAAGATGAGCGCTCTGTTGAAATTGTTCATGCAAGTGTCGACTTCTCATTGATCATGAATTGCAGTGCGATCCACGAGGCGGAATCATCCCCAACTGGCTGAACTCTTCAGGTTGGTGAATCACTTGTTTTTATTCATATATAGATTATATATATATATATATGCATCGTAATAATATACATATGTCCATAATATCATACATGTTACTTACACACATATATATATACATACAATTACAGTTTTGGACCTGGTCAGAAGTTCCCTCTTCCCTTCCAAGGATGACGGAGTCTTGCGCCATTCCCAAGTACCTGGTGGAAAAATACGGTGTCTTCGTGCCCAAGGTGTTTGGAAGAAATGCCCAAGGTTAATAGGAAAAATCATGGAAAATCATCGTTGATTTGAAAGTGAGGGGTGTTTCCTGAGCTTCGATTACTTGAGAAGTTGTTCATCTATAATTGGATTCTCATGTTCATCCGGCTTCTGAACGCGTAGGGGTCACATCGGTTGGTGAACAGAACTGATGATGAACAGGCTCTGAAACCAGTACCATATTGGTTTGGAATGTTAGACATGGTTGGTGAGCATATACAATTTTTAATTACAAGTAATCCTAACAGTGACACCAGAACCATGTTGCTTGACCATTACTAGCCAGTATATGTGCATGATATTGTCATTGGCCCGTCACATGTCCTTTTCTCCAGAGGCAAAGATTGTCATACTTCCCAAGGTCTATACTGCCACTGCTTGGATTTTTTTCTCACAGTTGCAGGTTTGGTGTATCCATCATCTTGGGATTCCAAAATCCTTAAACGAATCAAATGACATCAGTTTGTGTTGGAATGTGTTGGAGCAGTTCCATGCCATAAGGTCCTACATCCCTACAAGTGAAACCAGATGAACCTGAATGGCCAGACTACATTAATTGGAGCTTTGGCCCAGCACTGGAATGCTGTTCTGCTGTCTTTTCGAGGGATAGCTGCTTTGGGGCCTGGTCATGGGAACCAAGTTTGCACTTTTCCTGGTATGTTCAAAACGGTAACTTCACGGAAGTTCTCTGGTGACGGTTAATTTCATTCACTGAGACAGTTGTTTTTGTTGCCCTTGCAGTTCCATCAGGATAGCGCACGCGGATGCAACTTTGACCTTTCCCCAGACGGTGGTCTTGCGCTATACCCTCCAGGAGGGGGAAGTCTACGACAGCCAGTTGTTTCTTCAGGTTGACCCATCAGTTGTCAGTGGCTTTCAGGGTTTTAGCAAAACACAGTAGTCCTGGTGATTTTCAAACGTGGCTGGCTGGAAAATCCCTTATGACTGGAGGGTCTAATGGAAAGTCATCTATAAACCAGGGATTTTCCAGCAGTGTTTGATTACAATTGCCGTCATTTACTGTTTTTTGGTTGGTGGGCATGTTTTTAAAATACTCACAACCCAAGTACATAGTACCACAAGTTCGACATAGTGTAAAGCCAAGGCAAGCTAGGATCCAGCTTAGTGCTCGAGTCTGTCTCATGATTGGATGAAGGGAAGATGCGAAGGAAATCCTTGCAGTTCAAAACCATACTGTACACAATGTTTTTCCCTGAGCAAAACCCAAGGAGTCCAACGAGTCTAGCTTAGCTTAATTAATCATGTGTAATCATTATTCATCATGAAAGTATCAGTTTTTTCTTGTGCTGCCGGAGAAAACATGGATATGACGGGAACGGGGTCCTGTCTGGCATCTCCCACACCACGGGGGCCCAAGTGCGTTGGATGAAAATGGCTGCGTCGAAGCCCAGTTTTACGGATGATACCATGGGATATCCATGGGATATCCGCATTTCTGCTGGAGAGATACATCCCTTCGCCCAATTTCTGGGATTCAGAAACGGACGGTTGATAAAATGGTGGAAATCCACAGCTCAAATCTCTAGACGTGCCTTTTCTCTGAGGAATCCTACTGTGTCTGATAAAATGGGCCACCATGGTATGCTTCACCATGGGTACCCCAGTCCATTCCATCGGTATGCCGAATGGCCGGAGGAGAAGGGCCGTGCTGATTCGGCTGCGGAGGTCCGGCTGAAAGAAATGCTATTCAGATACTACCCAAATCGTATGTTATAAATAGACTGTCCTAGGTTAAGATGTAATAGAACTATATACAACTAACATCATCCAAGGTGTATATTTTTGATGCCTTTCATGTGGACTATGTTGGTGTTATAACCTGAATCTCAAACCATATTAGGTAATGATGGCAATCATCCCACCAAGGCAGTTCTGGATGGTGAAACTTCAAAGATGGCTCCTGATCCATGGCTTGGCTCGTGGGAACTACCTGCCAGGATAGGGGCACTAGTGCTGTATTTCTTCGCTCTTTTGAAGCTTTCATTCATTGAATGGTTTCCGTGCAGGACTATGGCAAGTGGTACATTGCAAGGCTCAGACTTTTAGACAATACCTTGGCCGATGGCCGAGAATTCTTGTGCCGAAGCCCCAGGGGGATGCGTTCTTCCACAAATCAGAACCTGACAGAAAGAAGGGTTCTACCCGAAAAATTGACCAGCTATGACCAGCTCATGTTTCCCCAAAAGGCCTTCATTTACTTGTGGCTGTGATAAGTACCAGGCACAATCGTCTTGTTTGACCCAAGATTTCAAGACATAAACTTCCTAAACTTCTGCATATTGGTAAATTCCAGAAAAGATTGGGAACTGCAACTAGGTTATCATATATATATAATTATATATATTAATTAGAAATATTATGTGTGATGGGTGACGCGCTCTTGAAACGGAGAATTGCATTGTGCATATCATCGAGCCATGATGCCACGTCTGTGCCGCCTTTCGCTGTCGCATTGAGGTGCTGGCCGTTTTACCTTGGCAGATATTTGAATCTCAGCAGCAATGGGGAAGTGCTACCCTCCCCGTGTCCTCAAACACGTCTATTTGTGAAATCTTCGAACATCAATAGGCATTTCAATGGGAAAATCATGGGAAAAAATCAAGCAAAATGAAGGATTGTCCAGCAAGCCATGATTGATGATTAGAGGGTAACCCTGTTGCTTTTTGTGAATAAGTGTCAGACCAAGTGTCGCTTTGTACTGTTGCAGTTTCACTCATCGGTCTGAGGCGAAATGGAGTTCTGACATTGGGGCCATCTAGAATCCCACTTCAACGATCCTCCCCTCACTGCACCCCTGTAGCGCCGCTAGAGATGTCACTAGGTCCTTTGTTTCAACTCTAGTTATCCTTCTTTCCACTGGTGGATTAGTTGATATTAGTGGGTGGAGGGGTCGACCCCACTGAACAATTGAACAACCAGTAGGTAAATGATGGTATAGGGACTCCATGGCAAGTATGAGGCAAATTATCATCAATAGCATCCTGGAGCAGCTTTTCTATCTTTTTAGGGACCCCAAGAAATGTTTTCCTCTGGTAATCCAACATGGCTTGCTGGAAAATGCCTATGTCAATGTTGATGGAGATTTCCCAGCTAAGCCGTGGTTGATTTCCGAAGGCTATGGTTTTAATGGGATACGAGGGGATACAATGGGATATACGTATATATTTACTGTGTATGTATATATATATATATATATATTATACATATATTTCCTTTTAAATCCTTGTGCAATTTATAGATGAAGTATACATATGTATAACTGATGATATTCTTCCACGGAAAGGTATCATAGTTTCAGCTCTGAGCGGCTCAGGTGTTGCATTTGCCCTAGAGCTTGGAACTACCTTTGGTTTTGACAAGCCACTTGTACAAAAGGAGAAACTGAAAGCTGGATTGAATGTCAAACATGATTATTTTCAACCATACACATGGGATGATGATCCTCAATGACGAGCATATTCTCAGGGGGTTGGCTCAACCACAAATAAGAAAGGGTTGATGGTTGCTGCATGCGAGGTGGTAGGCTTGGGTGCGGATTCACTGAAAACAGCTTCAACTGTAACGGTATGGACCAAGATGTTCCATCCCCAGGCCTGTTTGAAATTTCTCCAAGCCACAGGTCTCAGTTCTTGTACCTTCTGGTCATCTGATCCATTAATGGAACAAATAATATCATATACTGTGTAGAAATGAATAATGATTAGCTTTATTCTACGATAGAAGTTTCCGGCGTCATGTTTGTGTACAGGAGGGGCAGTTAGTTGATTGAGATATTCATCTATCTCTCCAGTATGGTAGATCCGAAAGTGATGAGTACGGGTGGAATGTTAAGGATACAAAGGAAAGTTTCACTGTTTCTAAATCATAGTATTCTCTGGTGGTATTTTTTGGAACCTCACACGCTCCATCGGTTGCTAAAAAGGAACGAGCTAAAGTCAGAGGCTCATTCTTCAGTATCAATTCCGGAGCTTCACTGAATTGGCAGTTGAGTCAATGCCTCTACTTCCCTTTTTGTGAGGTGTTTGGACATCAACCATTCAGAACCAACCAACTGTCTGCAACTGTGCTATGTTCTGCCGTGAGAATCGACCCGTCGTCCCGGTCGTCCGGAGCTGCTGAGGCAATACAAGGACCAAACCAAGAACTACTTGGAACGTCTCTGCCAGAGACCTGCTTTCCTCGCAGCCAAGGACGCTTTAGAAACCTTGCCCTGGCTATTGCTGGTTGCTGGTTTTACATGGTTTTAACTGCTGATTATACTTGTTCTAAAGGATTCTAAAGGAAAGAATACCCCTTATTTGGGATGATCACCAGTGACTAGGGTAGCAAACAGCCTGGCTTGAATAGGCCCACCAAGAAGAAAGCTCGCGACACTTTCAAGAAGCGAGCAAGCAGGCGGAGGGGCAACTCCTTCGGGTTGTAGTTTTCTATGAACATTTGGTGGTGTAATCATTATCCCCATTCAAATGGCCGTACCTGGGGAGGGTGTACCACATTTTCAGACGTGCCCATGTAGAGTGCTTCAAGATCACTATTGTCTGAGAGCTCAGTGTAACGGTAGACATGTTAAGGCAGTGAAACGAGTGACGCCGCCCCGTTCTTTGGGCAGAACATTCTGACCCAACCTGCATATCTTGCCGCCATACAACAACTTTACCATAGTTCAAGGCAAACAAATGATGTAACAACAATGATGGATTTTGGAAATTGGGCTTCCCCAAACATTGGCTTCCCAGATTCCCCATGAAAAACGACACGAGTCTCCTTTGCCACGCGAGGCCAAGCTCTAGATGCGGCCTTCGGAAAAAAGTGCGGATCTGTGCGATGATGATCTCAACTGCTTGATGGTTATGGATCTGTGGGGATTGTTACCTGTTGTTACCTGGCACATGTCCATACATTTCCAACATGAATGATTTTATTCTTCTATACTTTGCTATCTATTTGGTTGCTCAGTATTTTTGGTCGAAAGCGCCAAGTGCTTTCAAAGGCGGCCAATTTGGTTCAATTTCCTTCAGTTCAATCGTGTAATCTGAAGATGGAACGTTAATGTTGACCGCTTTTTCAAACTTTTGCTATCTAGACTAGAAGTTCCACGCAATTAACCAATGTCCACTTCCTGAACTGGTAGAGGGAGCGAGTGGTTGGTCAAGCGTTCATATCAGGCCGTGTGCTGATTCTTTATATGAATAGTTTGATTTTGACTATGGATGGTGAATACGTGGACAGTTTCAACATATTTCAACTATAGGATTGCATGATATTGCATGCATCCTTTTCATACCACGGCAGAATATGGGTGGTAGACCTAGTTACTGGTACAGCCGACCATTGCCTTGTCCATTTTGCGTCTCGGCGTGGCTCGCACCAACCAGTCCTGCAAAGCAGTTGAATTTGCTCCGCGATGGGAGGAGCTTTGTGTGGTTCTCAACGCTGAAGGGATTGTGGGATTCCAAAGAACCAGACCCCAAAGCAGCAATTGGGATAGTACTGTAACCCCGGGCATTTCATTTTAGCTTGGCTTGCACCTTAACACTGCCAATGCATTGCCGGCCCAGAGAACGATAAGAGTAAAGAAAAAATGGATAACGAGCTTATACATGTACATGTTCATGAAGCCTGAAGATGGCAACCTGCACATGCCTCCAAAAGGATAGCTAAACAATAACAAAAACGATAACGATATATTAAAAAACGCGAGCGTTTGGGCGGATACCCACCTGACGGGTTTGAACATATCAGCTTTCGAAGACCTGTATCTTTGATACATAGCGACGGAACATGAAAGGACATGAAAGCAAAATGAAAGGAAATTAATGCAAAAATGATCAAACATGAAGGAAATGAATGCAAAATGAAAACAAAAGATGGCATCTGTTGACTCTCGACCAAGGATGCTCTCACCCACAGAAAGCTGGAACATTCACATTTATTGTCTACAGGGAGCTCACCACCTGAGAAAACGATAAGAGTAAAAAAACAGATAACGTGATTTTGGGTCATTTAAAAAGATACCGGGTTTTTTATACAACCCCAATTGATCGCTGGTTGATATGTTACTTTGACAATGTGATCCCATATCCATACGGTATCCTGCTAGAAAGATACTTGTTTTGCAGGGGGTCCAAAGGTAGCCAGGGTCCTTACATGTCCGCATATCTTTGCTAAGACCATCGCTTGAAACAGTGGTTGACTCAGGGTGAACCCCGCAGAAGGGATGACAGGTAATGTTTCTAGTTCAGATAGAGAAAATTGCAATGATTCCAATGTTGGTGTTGATATATATATATATATAATATATATAATATATATAATATATATAATATATATAATATATATAATATATATATAATATATTTTATATATATATATTATAAATGATTCGTTGGTGAGATCGAAAGTGCGTTTAATCGTGGCCTATCCTCGCCGACCTGGCTTTAGATCCGTACCATTTCCATCTATGGCTGCTATCCTTAATCGCTGGCTTTGACCTGTTCCATTGAACAGAGAATGTATTGTCAATTGTCTTCGGGATGTTATCAATGATACTTACCTAGCTTTCCAACTTGTGTACAGTATTATCTAATTTTCTATATATATATATATGATTCTATATGTTCGCACCACAAGCCTGGTGTTGTTTTTCTATTCATCTAGTCCATTGTCTATATTTCATTGTATTTCTACTTTTCATTACTTTTCTATTGTCTATCTATCTATTTCTTCACCACAGTATGAGAAAACCGGTGCTTGACGACAGCATTGCCGGAACTTCTTCGGCCTTTGAGGCCACTGGTCACCCATGGTCGAGGTGCAGCTGGGTGAGGAAAACGTTGGTTTTTAAAAGAAAAAAGAGCACAAAACCAGCAAGATATGGAGATGAGAATCGTATAATCTATATTGATCTATAACAGTTACATGTTTTTGCTATACCTGATAGAGATAAATTATATATTCTATATATATATATATATACATCTTACATCTCTTAGCTATACTATGCATTGTGCATGTATGTTATGTGTGTGTTGAAAGATGGGGAACATGTGCCGACCATGATCTGGGCCAAACTTTTGCTGCAAATGGGGCAAGCTAAAAGAGGTATGTGGCATCCCTTAGGCTAAACTGGCTGGTGAATGGTACTCATTCAGTCAATAGTAGTAGCCAGCCAAAATTAAGGGATTTAACCCGTGACATTCGTCAAACTTCGAGGCGCTCAGAACTAGGAAAGTACGGACAGACTCTGACCTGTTTGTTCGAAGCATTCCATGCTGGAAGTGCCCTGGTTTCGAAGATTCTTTTATTTTTCAGGCCTGCTTGAATAATAGGCTAAAACAATCTAAAACACCGGTAGTTGAAATTCCACCAGAACAAATCATGAAAAGACTTGGTTTCCGAAGCCAAGAGAGGCCATGTCCAGCCATTTGCGGCGGAGCCAGGCAAACGAGAATGCCAGGGTGCTTCCTTTCCGGCTGGGAGCCTCTGCAAGGTTTTCCAGGACCTAGCTGGCTCATGTTCAGACGATTCTTCTACTAGCTATGTCAGGGTTTAAGATTGAACGTGGTTTTGCATGTTGTGTCAGAAAAATGTGGCCGGGATCTAAACCAGTCTAAACGACAATATCGCAGATGTAATCGAATGCAATTAAGCCTTCTCTGGATGAACCATTTTGATGGTTTCAATGGCATCAGAATCCCTACTGCTCCCATATTTCTGTGATTTTCTGTGTGTTGAGTATTTCTGAATGTGTATGATGTTGGAGTTGTTTTTCCTGGGGGTTGCTTGAATGCAAGAATGTTGCTTGCATGTTTAGTTTAGTTCTTTGTTGTTTCTTAATGTTTCTTATGTTGAAACATTCCGCATGCAGTTGTTTGAGAACTTCGGGGTGCTTGCTTACGCAAGCACTCGTTTTTTTTGGGGGTCAGAATTTCCAATTTTTTGATTTGAGGCATCGCTCATCGTTGATCATCGCCGGTTGACATATCACCCATTCTTGGCTGATCAATTGTTTCATCATATCAAGCATTATTGGTTGACCGATAGCTCATTTATAATCTATATTACAACATATTGATTTCATTCACATGCATTGCTTCAATATTTTTTGTGAATGGTTTGCATATGTTATATGCATTCAAAACTCACAAGCCAATGATTGTCAATCAGTATCTTCACTTCACTATTCTTATCCATAAAACATAGAACCTGCATCAATTGACAATTAGACAATTGAATTTGGAATGACATTTAAGTTAACTTAACTGGTTGGTGGTTTGGAACATTTTTTATTTTTCCATATATTGGGAACAACAGACCGGTTGAAACCACCAACCAGTTTCAGTAAGTATGTGATCAATAACTGATCCATCTATCGTCCCAATTTTCTTCGAGCGCTGCTATCAGCGCATCGCCCATTCCTTCTTGCCTGAGGCCAAAATTTGGGCAGGGACGCGAAGAGATGCCGGACGGTAGCATCTACGTAGGCCAAAAGATGGCCAGGGCTGGGGTTCCCATTTCAGTGTCATCTACCAGCAGCCGTATGGTTTACCTTTCAGTAAACATACCCCCATGGGAAATGCATGGTTTGATCTACATGAAAATGTTGGATTTTTCAGTTGGTTCTGTATCCTGGACAGTATGTACATGTTGGATCACATTGGATGGTCTCCTCCTTTTTGGTGAATCGAAACCACTTCGATATGTATCCCAGTCACTAGATGCACCAATCCACCTGGCATGATTCATCCATAGAAAGTAAATATCTTCCTGTCATGTAACCTATTGCCTACTTTCAGGATTACAATACTCGTACCATCTCGTACCTATGTATACCTATGTATACCATTGTATACCTAATTCTGGTTAATTATGTATAATATAATATATATATATACATATCCAATATAGATTGTAACAGTAGTTCTCAATAGCCTCATTATTTCCTATTAGGATAATGTAAAGAATACAGTCGAATGTGTCATAGAACTCATGATACCCATCATGATACCCATGAAATTATATCTAATATTAGAGTCTAAACGTTTCAACATGTAAAGAGTGTGTATGGTCCCCACTTCACAAATCGCTCCTCCATTCGAAGTGTGGTGAGTCCTGACCATATCAATTTTCAGGGGAGATCTTGCTCCAAAACTCAAAGCTGGTAGGCAAATCCCCTATATAGATTTTCCCTTAAACCGCTGGGAATAGTTTGTTCTAGAATGTTTCATGTATTGTTTGCTTTCAAAGCTAAGCTCCACAGTCAGAAAGAAACGTAGTTTTTTCGGCTCCAAAGAACATGTTTTGACCAATTTTGGATGACAAAACAGCCGCAGGCAACTTTCGCTACAGCCTCCGGGAGGGTCAGGGTCAGTTGCTGCTGGACCAGCAGGGTACTGACCTTTATGAGGCAAAAGCTGGGGTTTTGGGGTACCCTAAATTGCCAGAGGCTATGGGCTATGGGTTGATTTGTCATGGCTGGCGGGAATGACTATGGATTGCTTCCTGATCAATGGCAATGATTACCAATTTAGATCAATTTACAATAATGTTGAGTTGAATTATCTGCCAAAAGTGGGTATTGTCCATTTCCAGATGAGATTCAGAGATTTCCCTGGGGATCTGAAATAACTATTGTGATACTTGTTGATATGGATATCAAAAGACCAATTCACATTGTAGATTGTAGACTGCTGGGTGGTGCCACCACCAAATGGCCCTGAACATGTTGATACAGTAATACAGGTTTACGAATAGTGTCTAAAAACCCGTTTTCAGCATGTCTGTTTTTTTCAGGAGAAAAATCTTAGAATACTTGGGGAAGATGTATCCCAGTTGACCAGAACTGCAACTGGCTATGGGTCAAAATTAGGTACCCCAAGAATTAGATGGTTCATCTTCTAAAGATCTATCAACATCAATGATAAACTTCAATTTCCCAGATCCCCGAAACCACCCACCCAAACCACCACATAAGCACATGTTGATTCATCTAACATCTGTGGCCCCAAGCCATACCCAGCTGCGCCATGTTGCGCCCGTCCGTCGTTCAGGGCCACTTCCGTGCAGGGCACTTCGACGGCCGTGGAGTACGGCGCTGGGCTGATGGCACCATCTACGAGGGCCAGTGGCGCGCAGGCGGTGGGAGATGGGTTCCCCCAAATGTATCATGGGATATGTATTAATAGAATGTATGATGTACATAATGGATATTCATGGATATGAATGAGGTAACTCATTATCACAGAGGTATATGATGTATGTATATATATATTATGTATATTGTTGTTTTTAACATACAACCATCATGGATATGAATAGGATATAACTTCACCTAGACTTTGAGGTTTGCCCAGCCATGCTGATTTGCCACCCAATATATGGCAATTTTTAATGAGGAAAGTGATGATCGAGCATGGATTTTTCGGCACCCACTTTTGGGTTTTTGGGATCCAAAGGGATATTGTCGGACAGCCTTGTGTTACATATGCGCTGCACCACTTTGGGAGCTCCGCCTTTCATGAAATCAGTGAAGTTCCAAGCCAAAGGGATTAGTCATTGGAGGGCTATTTTTTGGGTGTGTGTTTTTTTTTTGCTTTTTTGTTTGTTTTTGTTTTCCAGCCTGGCTTTGTGGCTTTGTGGCTTTTGTGGGTGTGAGGCTTTTGTGGCTTTACCATGCTTTACCTATCTATCTAATCTAACCAAACCTAATCTAATCTAACCTAATCTAATCTTATCTAATCTTATTTTATCTTATCTATCTAATCTATCCTAATCTAATCTATCTAAACTATCTACCGTATCTACCCAATCTATCTAATCTAACCTAATCTAACCTAATCCAATTTATCTAATCTAAATCTAATCTTATCTCATCTAATCTTAATCTAAATCTAATCTAATAAAATCCAATCTAATCTACCGATCCATCCATCCATCCATCCATCCATCTATACATCTACCTTTATATACACACCTCGTAGCCCTACATGTACCTTAATCCAATCTTCAACAGTTCAACAGACTTTAAATAGACCCTAAACCAACCCTAAATAGCCCTAAATAACCCTGAATAAATCCTAAACCAACACTTAACAAAAACCTTAAATAAACCCTAAACCAACCCAAAATCAACCCTAAACCAACCCTAAACCAACCCTAAATAAACCCTAAATAAACCCTAAACCAACCCTAAATAAACTCTAAACCATCCCTAAATAACTCTGGATAAACCCTAAACCAACACTAAAACCTTAAACCGACCCTAAACCAACCCTAAACCAATCTTAAATGACCCTAAACCAACCCTAAATAAACCCTAAACCAACCAACATTATGATAGCATCCAATGCCACTATTTAGACCCAACTTGGTTGTGCTTCAACAATTGATGAACAGTGCAAATGGCAAATTTTAGCTCCAAAATTCAGCAAGTACATGTTTTTGCTCAAAAATATAGCAAATAGCAAGGAACAGTGCCCCCAGACCGAAAAACAAAAAACAAATCCCAAAAAAGTTCTGCACCCTTAGTCATTTGCCTCGTGGACTCACTGCACACCTGGCTGGCTCTTCGGCCACGAAAATTTGTACGAAAGCTTCTGTTAACTGCTACTGTCGTGCAGTTTGCCAGGGTAGCTAGGAGTAGATGGAAATTTACTTTCTATTTGTATAATATATATATATATGTATACTGCTGTATATATGTTTATATGACTATATCTTCATATGACACATCTATACTTAGGACCTAGGAGTATGTATGATTATAGTTTATAGATGTTTATAGATTATATAGGTATCTATTTCTGGCAGTGTTTACCTGCTCCACCATTCGGATGATCCAGCCATGGTTCCTCTGTCGCCTTGGTTCACCCCAGGTCGCAAGCACGGCGAGGGAACCCTCTGTGAGCCGAATGGTCGGGTGTACCGTGGACAATGGCGTGACGGGAAGAGGCGAGACGTGGCTGGGATGGGATATAGCAAATCTAGCTATAGTGGGAATATCATGGACAGGCCATGAGAAGCTAGTGGGAATATCATGGATTCAATCAGCAATAAGGGATTTAATATGACTTAATGGAACTACAACGGGAATAGAATGTATGAAATTATATATGAACATACATGTAGACATGCAAGGTGGGGCTGCCAGGATGGCCTAAAGTTGACGCAAATAGGTGGCTGAATTCGAGGGTTTATGGTAGATATACCTAAAGTTCATGGCGTTTATAAGCCAACGTATGAAATTATGAACATACATATCATGTAGGAAACCGAATAATAAACCTACCCTTTGGGGATGGTAAACATAGCATCCATAAAAATGATTTCGAAGATTGTTTATAAACTTGGGTTTATCACATTTAATATAGCCATAATGTTAAGAAACAAGATATTGATGTGAATTTGGGAGACTCCACAAAGCTCCTGTGTTCTATCTGTGGAGTTTCTGGAAGCTATGATAAATGGGTCCTTCTATGTCCTCTTTAAAGACCCAGCTTCCAGGCAAACACCAAGGGTTGCTGATGGATCTGGGCGGCCACTGGCCCCACAATGGAGCTGATGTGCCCCAGCCTGCTCCAAGCCGGACGCCTCGACGAGATCCATCTATGCCGGATCTGCGTGCGGACACCGCCGAACACCGAACACCTGCTGTTCATCAACAAGGGGGATAGCAGCCGGTTGGCGCACCGTGACCTTGGCTGCTGCTACTTGGGGAATTCGGGGTTCGATTCTGTGAAGGTATGCCGCAGATGTTGGATAGGCTGGAACGACGACATGCGACGAAGATTTGAAGCCATCCAACAAGCAGATGGGGTAGGCCTGCCTTGAGCTAAAAGCATCGGCGCGGAAAAAAGAGCAGAGGGATCGCAAGAGTCAGTGTCAAACGATCGCAAACATTGGGTGGACTAGGGATGCAAGTGTGTTTAAGTATTTAAAGCATGACACGGCATGACATGTGTTCAAGAGGGCACAGAATCTGATGAAAGTTCTCGGTTGTTCATCACAAATCCACCTGCCTCTGAAGTTGTTTCTATCAGAATCCCCTCGCTCCTTTCCTCCCGTTGTTCAACCTAGCGGGGTTTGACATATGTTGAGATTATGGCGCGTTGTTCAACCTAGCAGGGTTTGACATATGTGGAGATTATGGCCCGTTGTTCAACCTAGCGGGGTTTGACATATGTTGAGATTATGGCCCATTGTTCAACCTAGCGGGGTTTTATATCTGTTGAGACTAGGGCCCGTTGTTCAATTCTTGGGATAACTCTGATGTCTTTCCTGGTGGTTTTGCCTCCCGTCTTTGGGATCACTCTGATGTCTTTCATGGTGGTTTTGCCTCCTGCCTTGGGCTACTTCTGATGTCTTTCCTGGTGGTTTGCCTTTCCTGGTGGTTTTGCCTCCTGCCTTGGGGATAACTCTGATGTCTTTCCTGGTGGTTTTGCCTCCTGTCTTTGGTGGTTGTGCCTCCTGTCTTTGGGATAACTCTGATGTCTTTCCTGGTGGTTTTGCCTCCTGCCTTGGGATAACTGTGATGTCTTTCCTGGTGGTTTTGCCTCCTGCCTTTGGGATAACTCTGATGTCTTTCCTGGTGGTTTTGCCTCCTGTCTTTGGGATAACTCTGGTGTTAGCATGGGAGGAAGGCCTTGTCATCGAGGAGTTAACATGGGAGGAAGGCCTTGTCATCGCGGAGTTAACATGGGAGGAAGGCCTCGGGAAAACTCTGATGTCTTTCCTGGTGGTTTTGCTTTCTGTCTTGGGATAACTCTGATGTCTTTCCTGGTGCTTTTGCCTCCTGTCTTGGAAAAACTCTGATGTCTTTCCTGGTGGTTTTGCCTGTTCAACTTAGCGGGGTTTGACATATGTCGAAATTATGGCCCGTTGTTCAACCTAGCAGGGTTTGACATATGTTGAGATTATGGCACGCTGTTCAACCTAGCAGGGTTTGATATATGTCGAAATTGTGGCCCGTTGTTCAACCTAGCGGAGATTGACATATGTTGAGAGTATGACCCGTTGTTCAACCTAGCGGGGTTTGACATATGTTAAGATTATGGCCCATTGTTCAACCTAGCGGGGCTTGATATATGTTGAGACTATGGCCCATTGTTCAACTCTTGGGATATCTCTGATGTCCTTCCTGCTGGTTTTGCCTCCTGTCTTTGGGATAACTCTGATGTCTTTCCTGGTGGTTTTGCCTCCTATCTTGGGATAACTCTGATGTCTTTCCTGGTGGTTTTGCCTCCTGTCTTTGGGATAACTCTGGTGTTAGCATGGGAGGAAGGCCTTGCCCCCGAGGAGTTAACAGGGAAGGAATGCCTTGTCATCGAGGAGTTAGCATGGGAGGAAGGCCTTGTCACCGAGGAGTTAACATGGGAGGAAGGCCTTGTCATCGAGGAGTTAACATAGGAGGAGGGCCCAAAGTAGAGGCCCGGAGCCCTACCCAGATTCAAGCCCAAAATTGCCAAAATAGAGGCCCGGGCCCGAGCCTTGCCCAGATTCAGGCCCCAAATTGCCAAAGTAGAGGCCCAAAGCCTTGCCCAAAGTTAGGCCCAAAACGGCCAAAATAGAAACCAACAGCTTTGCCCAGATTCAAGACCAAAATTGGCAACATAGAGGCCCGAAGCCTTGCCCAGATTCAAGCCCCAAATGGCCAAAATACAGGCCCACAGCTTTGCCCCTTTCAGGCCCAAAATTGCGAACATAGAGGCCCGGAGCCCTACCCAGATTCAAGCCCAACATTGCCAAAGTGAAGGCCCAGAGCCTTGCACAGGCTTAGAGCTCTGCCTCAAGCAAAGTAAAAGGTATGTATGTACCTTATATTCCCCCTTGCCTAGTGAGAGCAGTCAAGTGGCCAAAAGAGCCTTCTTGGGACCCTGTTTCGGGTACAAAGGGCTCTTTTGGAAGAGGCCACGGCCCCCCGAAAAAGGAAGGAAGCCAAAAGAGACAACGACAGCCACCCCCAAGGACACCACAAGAGCATCACAGCGTTCAGTTCGGTTTGCACTAGAGTTGCGCCTTTCACTAAAGGTTGCCGTGTCAAACTTGAATTGAATTTGTCGCTGTTTTGCTTGCAGCTCCTGGCTCAATTTTTTGTTGCCCGGCTCCCCTGCCGCAATGAACAAGAAGGGGGACATTCCGATGGGCAAGCCTCAGGAGGGGCCAGCGGTGAGCGAGGCCACCTGGAAGAGCTATTTGAAAAAGAAGAAGAAAGAAGAGAAGAAAGCGAGGGAGCAGCCGAAGACCATCCCGGCAAGAAACTTCGCAGCAGAGGCTGTTCGCAAAGCCGCTGAAGGCCACTTCTGCTACACAAAGCTCCTCCTTCGCAAAGCCGCTGAAGCACAGGGCAGCGGCCGAGCGTATCAGAGTCCTTCGCTTCTTCGTCTTTTGGCTCTTCCGAAAGGCTGTGAGTGGGTCGGCCGCGCGGGGCGAGACACCAACTAAGGATCAGCGAAAAAAAGAAATAATATAAAACATAAATTTTAAAGAATATATAGCGACGGACATATATGCAGAACATCAAAAAATATTTCTAAGTATTCACTTAGAACATCAGAAAAACAAATACTTAGCACATCTCCTTTGATTTTTTTTTGCATACTTAGAACATTAAAACACACATATACTTAGAACATGTCCTGTTACTTTGGTAAATCTGCATATATACACACAAATACCTTGGTGAACACCATACTT
>Ga0126342_10008897_pt1:12500-17983 | contig 17983 bp, 12 predicted proteins | sample Cyp1metagenome_FD_92528 | JGI IMG/M metagenome (GOLD analysis project Ga0126342, IMG submission 92528) | Coral microbial communities from Lord Howe Island, Old Settlement Bay, Australia - Cyphastrea 1 metagenome | ecosystem: Host-associated > Invertebrates > Cnidaria > Coral ... | reverse complement strand
TATCTATCTATATCTATCTATATCTATCTATATCTATCTATATCTATCTATATCTATCTATATCTATCTATATCTATCTATATCTATATCTATCTATCTATCTATCTATCTATCTATATCTATCTATCTATATCTATCTATATCTACCTATACCTATCTATATCTATCTATATCTATCTATATCTATCGGTATCTATCGATATCTATCTATATCTATCTATATTTATCTATATCTATCGGTATCTATCGATATCTATCTATATCTATCATATATCTATCCATATCTATCTATATCTATCTATATCTATCTATATCTATCTATATCTATCTATATCTATCTGTCTATCCATCTATCCATCTGTCCATCTATCCATCTATCCATCTATCCATCTATCCATCTATCTGTCTATCTGTCTATCTGTCTATCTGTCTATCTGTCTATCTGTCTATCTGTCTATCTATCTATCTATCTACCTATCTATCTATCTTTCTATGATGTCTGTCTGTCTGTCTGTCTGTCTGTCAGTCAGTCAGTCAGTCAGTCGGTTAGTCAGTCAATAATCAACCAATTCGATTCAATAATATTTCATCTATGTACAGCAACGCCCAAGAAATATAAAAGTGAAACCCTACTAGTATATCAATAATATATCTAATATATGGCAAACGGCTGTTCTTTCTGCTGTTCTGTAGATATTTCGAGGATTTTCGGCTCCTGCCTGCAGGGCGGTCAAGTTCTTCTTGATGCTGGACAAATCCTCCAAATATTCTTCGAGATATCTGACTTGACCTGCGATAAAGTCATGCAGGTCAAATGCGCCAAGAATTGACCCAACGTGGCGGGGCGGGTCGTTTGTTTCTCCTGCTTGAACATGGTTGAAAGCTTTGGAAGAAACAAATCAACTGCAAACTGTAAACGACAAAATGGTTGGGACCTTAATGTTTGGAACTTTGATGTTTGGAATCCCTGTGCATGAATAGAGACACCAAACCAGGATAAACCAGGGCTGGGGGCATTGGAAACCACGAGCATTTGCTTTTTTGGATGGTTTCCATGCCTGAATGATTCTGATGCTGGAAATGCCAATTTTTTTCAGTTCTCAACAAGGTGAGAGCGTGGAATCGCAATACCAATCCCCATTACCCTCTGGTAAACATACAAAAAGCTATTGAACATGACCATTTATAGTGGATTTTCCCATTAAAAAATGAGATGTTCCATAGTTATGTTAGTTTACCAGAGGGTAATTAGTTCATCCCTTACGATGTTTGACGATTTTATGGGTTGAATTTTGCTCGTCTGATAGGGACCCTTTGCAAGTAGAAGCAGGGCCCAGTGTTGTAAAGCTAGCCTCCAGCATCTGGCACTGGGAAAAGCTGGAGAGGTTTCTGAGTCTGAAAACAGCAGAAATCAAATGATATACAAAAAAAAAGGCACTCAAGAGAAAAAAACGGTGAAGAGATTGATTTGGGCATCCCCATGATTGTCTGATTGGTGGCTTCAATGATCCAGAGACCGAATCTGAAGACATCTTCCCAGCAAATGCGAGCCATCGATGCAACGATTCACAGGAGACGAGCGATTATCTGTGGCAAGAATCGGGCATGAAAAGGTAAAGTAAATCCCTATAGCAATTGGGTCATGATTCCCTTTTCCACCTTTTTGGGCATGTGTATTATTCTTATTCTTACATGTTCTACATCTTTCATGGTGAAATCCGATGAAATCCGTGTTGTTTTCTTGGGGTTCTGGCGTGCCCAGCTAGGTCCAACACCGCACCCCGGAAAACGCCGCGAGTTTTCGCCTTTCTCTTTGAACTTGTGCACGCTGGTCATCAAGTTAGCCAATTCCTGAGGCCGAGTTTTTTGGACGCACAGGATGGTGCATCCCAGGAATCGATTTTGTGGATTTTTGTGGTTTATACCCTCTGGTAATGACTAACATAGCTATTGCAAATGACCATAGAAATAGCTGATTATTTCACAGTTTACTATTGAACATGGCCTTTTAGAAATAGCTAAAATTTAGCCAGCTATAAAATGGTGATGTTCCATAGCACGCAAACTGTAAACGTTTACCAGAGGGTAAGCCTTTTTCAAACAGCTCCGGATATCCAGAGAGACTGGGGCGGCATCCACAAGTAGGTCAATTCAACATTCATCTTCCATAAATGTGTCATATTCCAGACATATTTCATCAATAAATATACTTACAGAAACATCCATTAATATAAAACCACCTATATAATATTCATATTCAACCATAGTATATTAATATTCCATTTTATAATATGTCATATTCCATGTATATACAACCATACATATATATATATATTTATATATATATATATATTCAGTAATATTCACTCAGGTCAACAGCTTTTCTGGATCTCACTTCGTCACTTCCAAGGCACTTCCTGCAACTCCGTTCGCCTCGTGATGAGTTTGCCTTCGATGTTCAAACGGTCCAATTCCTTGATGCTGTGGCTTTTTGTTTTTTGCGGCAGAAATGAGAGGAACATGATGGAGGTTTCCAAAGTTATGGTACCCCAATAGCTGGATGCTTCATTTCATGGAAAATCCAAGCTATAGTCATGGAACATAAGGGGGAAATGAGAGGAACATTTTTCGGAACATGTGACACTCAGTTTTTCTCCAACTTTTCTGTGCCCCTCCCCTTTCTAGGGACATCCCATGGGAATATTTCTTGACATCTTCACCATAGAAAATGGGACCCTAATATTTAGCTGGTTGATGGATGGTTGATCCATACCCAGATGGTGAGGTAACAAAACTTAAAAAAGTTCGTTTCATCTCTAATGTAGGGAAAAACAATAATAGACCATCACCCACATCACCAAAAAAATAGGTGCATATTACATCACCAAACAAATTGGTGCATATTGTAAATATACTATAAACAATTCCCAGTCATGGGTGGTGTATGGCATTGGTTTTACCCACATTATTCACAAATACTTCACGTAGACCAGGGGGCCTGCGATCCAGGGGCCCTGGCCCCAAAAAGATCCCAGCGACTGGGAGACATGGGCTCCAAAAAATGACCAAAAACTGGTTGGTGGTTGACCTACCCCTCTGAAAAATATGAATTCGTCACTTGGGATGATTATCCCCAATATAATCCAAATGTTCCAAACCACCAACCAGAAATGAGCAAAAATTTCGGGATATGGTCCAGTTGGCTACCCAACTGCTACCCCTCACAAGCTGCAGAACCTTCTCGCAGCATGCATTTTCTGGGCAAAAGCCAAATTGATCTTGGATTATGTAATGGGGATAATTATTGGCAGCTGAACGCAGCTACACTGCTATGTACTCTACACAATCTCTACAAAATGTTAGAACAAATATAGCTTTAGCTCTTTACTTGTTATTGTTTTACAATCACAATGAGAACACCCCCACTACCCAGCCAGATTCACCCAAACTAAGCTCCTAAACAAAAATCCTCAGCCCGCAGCTCTTCACATCCCATATCTCAACATATCTCCACCTTTCGGTGCCGTCCCAGGTGCCAGATCCTTCTCCCGCTCCGCGATGTTCTCGCCGTAGGTCTTCCATTGCGACGCCGCCCAGATGGGGTTGTAGTCCTCGTCCGTCAGCATGTATTCCTGGCCGCGGCGCCAAGGGAGCAGGTCATGGTGGGCACTAAAAGCTGTGACAAGGGGTGCAAATGAGAATGAACATCGAATCATTGTGGGGGGAAAACACAGGATTGTGCATCATATATGTAATTAATATATATATATATATATGTGTGTGTGTGCCTGGCTGTGTGTGTGCAAAACATATTTTGGGTCTGTAACACCGAGTTAAAAAAAAAGTTGGTGCAAGGTGATGCGCCCAAACAATAGCTAAGTTGGTGAATAGATCGAACTTGTTGATCGGGTGTTTTTGAAGCAACAAACATCACTGGGGGGCAAAAATCTCATAACACGGCTAACCTTAGCTACAAAGGAAAGAAACTAATTTTTCTTGGGCCAGTAAATGTTCTCCCACATAAGAAAAAAACAACAAACTGAAAGGCGATTATATATAATTATTGACCAAAATTTCGCCGAAGTATATTGTTTTAACTTTAGACTATGTTTTTTTTCCACCCGTGAACCTTCCCCATACATCCCCAGGCTTCGCGTTTGTTGGAAACAATACCCACCACTGGCCACGGCTGCAAAGTAGGGCCCCTCAGCCGTAAGTTGGCGCGAAAAAGATTCTAACCATAGACTCTAGGTTGGTTGGTGGTTGACCTACCCCTCTGGAAAATATGAAAGTCAGTTGGTATGATGACATTCTCAACATATGGGAAACAAAAGCCATGTTCCAAACCACCAAGCAGTAGTCAAATTCTAGTCAACCCAGTAGTTTTCATCAACTTAGCTGACTGGGGTAATGTGGGCAGCCTGATGCCAACAACTCCCATGGCTGGGGATGGTTGAAGTCCCACAAAAAAATGGTGCTGTTTAAAACATTGGGTTTATCAATGTGTCTCACATTAATCGACATTTATTGCATTTCATTATTGGCTGTGCGTCAGTGACTATGGCTAATGGGAAAAACATTGTTTATCAAGAAAATCACCACATTAGTTTGTGTACAACTGGGTTAACTATGGTTGACTATGATTAAGTACATGGTTTGATAATAAATAAGCAAACATATAATTAATATATATATATAGATAGATGCAGTATGTTAATATATGTTGAATGGAAAATATGTTTATGTTTATTCACTATCAGCTATGGTTTACCACATATATATATATATCATTTTTTTTTGATGGTGTTTAAATATATCTCGCCAACGGCCCTGGATGATCGATGATCGTCCTGATCCCAGGCCAAGAAGAGCCAAGCTTTGATGTCCTGGGACGATGGCTGTATTCCGATCCGATATAATTAGTCATGGAACTGCTGGCTTTTCCATAGGGAAAACACGTGGCTTTTCCGGATCAAATGGCCATTGCCATTTAGTCCATATTCCCTGTCTTGTCGGGAAATAATGATGAACCAGTGGTTGTTTGTCGGGTTTCCGTTGCGTTGGATTTGATAGGGCCGTGCCAAGGATACTGCAATTGATCTACATAGGGACAAGATGTATCTTTCTGTGGCATCTTATATCTGTGTTTTGCCTATGAAAATTGTGAAAAATTGCCGCTCTGGGCTATCCCGCATTTCCGGAGACTTATTTCAAACAATTTATGCCACAAAACTACTACCATTAGTGAATGGTCGAACGTGTGGAATTCCCACCCATTCGTAGGATTATATCGAGGATGGCCCATGGATTTGCGATTGGGTTTCCAACAACTACCCTCTGGTAAATTAACAGTTTGCGAACTGGAAAATCACAATTTTTAAGTTCAGTAAATCAAGGAACTAAATGGCCATTTCCAATAGCTACGTTAAATTACCAAAGGGTAACATGAGCTACTAGTGGACATGAGCAAACCAATATTAGAT
>Ga0126342_10008897_pt1:0-7500 | contig 17983 bp, 12 predicted proteins | sample Cyp1metagenome_FD_92528 | JGI IMG/M metagenome (GOLD analysis project Ga0126342, IMG submission 92528) | Coral microbial communities from Lord Howe Island, Old Settlement Bay, Australia - Cyphastrea 1 metagenome | ecosystem: Host-associated > Invertebrates > Cnidaria > Coral ... | reverse complement strand
GGATGTCCCATTGGGAAAACCCATGGTTTTTATGGCATTTCCCCAGGACATTGCCCCCCGAGGAAGTAGGTGACCTATCAGCTAGATATATGGCAACTCCAATCCGACTAAACTAATCACGTTTCGATACTTCTCTATTCCCAGATTGGGGTGTTGCTTTGTATTGCTTTGCTATGTAGCTACTACTGGGGTTTTACATTTTTTTTAACTCACAAATATCAAATATCTCAAAAAAAGGCCACTACTGGGGCCCATGGGCAATTTTCCGGCCTCAGATGCTGCAGATAGGCCGTGAACTTTTCTCGAGTATTGGATTGATCCTCAAAGAAGGCAGTGGTGTGCTCTTCTTCCTGAGATCAGCAGACGTCAAAACGACGTGGAAAAACATTCGTTAAGGCTGGGCGAAATCAGAGGCTTCGAAAAAAAAAACAAATAAAGCATTGATCAGTGGTGGTCAGGGCCGGAATTTCATAGCGTTGATCATGTGGAAGATGTGGAAGATGGTTTCAACAATTTCCACAGACTACCAAAAAACATGCTACGTATGTAAGTATTAAGTTATTTATGAGTAGCATTTACAGTAGCTAAGTGTACCAATTTCGTTTCTGTTCCAATTTCATGTTGCTTCATCGGTTTAGTCCTCATTATATGTTGGCGATTTTTTCCTTTAGTGTTGGCACTCTCCTGGTAGCTTCAGGTCCATGGTTACCCTTACTAGTCACGAAATCATTTGACAAATCAAGGTTTACTCAACTCAAATACTCAGTCACTGAAGGTCAATACCCAATTCTTCGAAAGTTTGGGTTGTTGAACTCTCCGTAGAAACATGAGACCAACTTGGTTTTTCAACACATGAAGATTGGCTGTCTCCCAATTTCATCCCATGAATCACGGGGGCCTTTTTTTTGCCCACGATGCTTCACCAAACAAAACTGCCAAAACCGCGACTGAGATGCCACCAACAAAAACTTGAAGGGCTCATAGAGCTCTAAAGCCTGATGTCGGCACGGGAAACGCTACCAAAAAAACAATGTGTTTCATGATGCCCAATGAATTTGGATGTAAACACGTTGAACTCCTGATTTTGACTTTGGTATGGATGGTTTTTAGACGGTGGAGATATTAGCTATAGCAGATTACACTGGACATGTCACAGGAGTCCCTCTGCATTCGATTGCGTTTTTACCCAGGGTTTCGTGTATTATACAACTTGCCTGAAACTTAAACCAAGCTTCTAGTAGGTTTGATGCAGATCACTCTTGGAAGGCACTTATGTTTTACGTGTTTTTGTAGAAACCCTCTGGTAATTTAACATAGCTATGGGAAGCCACCATTTTAAGTAGGTATGGTAAATGATGGTCAATCATCTGTTCATCCATGTTCCAATATTATGTTAAATTAAATTACCTTAGGGGATCACCAATCTACCTGAAACTATAATCTTAAAACATCCAATGGCCCCCCAAAAAAAGCTGCAGACTGGAAATCACATCCTGTAAAATTGAACATAGAATGGGGGCAAACTAAATACCGACCTGCCAATAATCAGCAACATCCATCAAATCAAAAACCATCGCAGTTGTATCTAATTGGGACTTCAAAATTCAGATCCCACGGTTCATGTTTGTGAACAAATAAAATTTCCCATGTGTAACTCGGAGAAAACCAACACTTCACCTACCATTCACCCTTTTGTTGTGCCCAGTTGTATTGACTACATCCCATTGAACCACGATTATTGTCATTCTTTTCCAGAAAGAATTGCCTACTTGACAAGTTTCAGATTGCTAGAAATCACCACCATCATTCAGCTCCAGCAATTTTAGTGGGTATTCAGCTAAGTTTCGCCAATTTCGGTATGCAAAAAAAAACTTCCCAAGCATTCCACCCTTTACCCATATTGCATGAGAGCCATTAAACAATATACCCCGTTGATTTTTCTTTTTAAGGGAATTTTGCTACCTGCTTTAATTGGGGATCATAATAACCTATGATAGGGAAACCTTCAACCAACTAGTATTCTGAGATGGGATAGCGTACTATTCTTGCGGCTTATTGTGGATTTGGTGAATTATTGAGCGTTCATTACTATGCATTACTATGGACATCTGACTATGAATTGAGCATCCTATATTTTCCCTATTTTCCCTATATATATATAGTCTATATATAGTCTATATTATTTATAGTCTATTATTTATAGTCTATATATAGTCTATTATTGTGCATCATCTAACCGGATCTCTCCGATCTTTTCAACTTCCTCACGTTTTTTGGAAGTTGGCCATGCCTTTGCCATGTTGGCCAAGTTCATCTCCACAATCTGCTCCAACTGCTCCAAGCCCGCCTTGATGTGCTGTTCTTCTTCCTGCACGACTTGGGACGCCTACTGGCTGAACTGGGGACGATGGCAAGCGGAAAAAATGGTAGTCCTGGACCATGGAGAATTCATAGTGGTTAAGAATGATAGTGGTTCATGAATACCAGTGAAACATAGCTGACATAGCTATGAATTGTAGTTCAAACATGTTCACAATAGGATATTTTATGGGATACCCTCCGGTGTCCTCAAACGTTGCTTATATGGCAGTTTTTTAGCTGGAAATTCATCTCTGTTTGGGTGGCTCGTCCGACTTGTTGTACGGTTAATCCACTTGTTGTTGGGTTGCAAGCTACTAAGTAGGATGAACCAAGTAATGGAGGTAATGATGGCCATAGCTAATGATATATATATATAGTAACTGCTAGGGATGGGTTCTAGATGGCTTATAGTAGTGCTATAGATGGGATAAAGCCAGTTTACGAAGCAGTTGTCATTCGAAATGATCCTCCAGTTGCCGTGCAAAGAAGCCGGCCGGAATTGGAGAGGTGATGAGAGGTTGGCAAGGCATGGGATCATTGGCACTTAATTAACTTGTTGTGTTGTAAAGTGATAACATTATCTAACATTGACGTGCTATTTGCCTGTTGCAACTCATATCTAGCTACGTAATTCTACGTATACAGTTCTTCTGACATTAAGTGTGTATTTCCTTGGTAGGGTATCTAGATCAAATGAATCAACTTGACAATGAAGTGTAGACCTACTAAACACATTTGAAAACAACGAGTGAACGGACAGGTACCCTATGAGTCCACACCAACCTGGCTGAGAAGATGCCCTCAGAATATCTGTGGGAGAAGGGTTGCCAAAGGGATTCAGCCCCATGTACATTGATATGACCACATATGAATATACGTGTCTGATGTTTGCCAAACCTCATTTTACAGGAAAGCTGAGTTTGGGGTTGTCGTGTATGAAATACATGCAGTTACAGTGCTTTTTGTCGGGGGTAAACGGGGTACATAATTCCATTACAAGAGGCTATCCATAACTAACTATCACAATTATCCTCGAAATTCTCTGTGTCTCTCTACCTACAATGTGAGGCCCCCCAGTTATAAGTTGGTTTATAAGCCCCAGTAACTATATAAGTACCATAAACCATAGTTCTTGGAGTTATAAACCAACTTAGCTATCTTGAGGGCCTCACATTGTACCGCCCTTTACAAACAAAGTCATTGTACAACCTCATGGCCGAGGGATGAGAAAGTATCTATATGGAGGCCTCTGAATATATAGGATATCTCCATATTTGAAGTTAATAAACCTGGGCCAATATCGACGATACTTCCTATCCTGTCAAGACCATATCAAAAACCATATCAAAATCATATCAAGAACCATATCTATAAAGCATAATCCAAAACATATCAAAATCACAGCAAAATAAAATCGAAATAAATCCCGAGGTCATCAAAATCACATCTCAAAATCAAAACAGTATTAAAATGATTATATATATAATCTGAATTAGGCTTCCTAGAGAGAATTCGATGTCATAACCTGATTTTCCTTACAACTGTATTCTTTAGGGGTATCGGTATCACCGATTTATACCGATTTTCAGACACCAATATCGCTGTAGGAAAGGATTTGTCAAGTGCAAGGATTTCCCACCGGTTACCAAGCTGGTTGGTGGTCTCACCCTGACAAATATCAAAACAGGGTCAAACCACCAGCCAGCTAGATTTGGAATCAATAATGTCCTTTTGGTAAAAATAGAGGGGCCGGGAGCTGGTTAATCCCATCTATCATCATAGAAACCTGTTGTTAAAGGGGTAAACCTTCAAACCCCTCTACTAGTCAACCAACCAATGGGAAAAGGACATCTATGTTTGGAATATACTCCACGTGTGGTTTTGAAGGCCATTACCCATAGGATCCATGTATCGTATATATGCTAACATTTGGGGTATATTGATGGTAAATGTTATATATATAGCATACATGGATCCTATGGGTTATAAAAAATCGATGAGCTTCCCCATCTGATCGCCTGATCGCTATGCTCTGACAGTGCAGCCCAACGGATGCCACATACTCCCCTGTCCTTCACCTGCCAGAGCAACGTTCTGCTCACCATCTCCTGGTGATCAGCCGGGAGCCTAAATTTTTTTGGATTTCTGTATAGCAAGCCCTAAACAGATGCAACAGTGTTTCCAGGGTAGTTCGATGATATGCACTTCATATCTCCAGGTCTCCCACTTGTCTATCATTTTATGTTTTTTTAAAATCATGTTTGGGGTTGCTAAAAGTTATCATGATCAGTCATTCTTGGAGATTTCTGCCATTAACTTTCCATCGATATTTTGCGGATGTCATTTTTTGGTTTAGTAAATTCACTTTCCACCAAACAAAACATTGGTATTTTCCATAATTCCGATTTCCCTCACTAAGCAGAACTCAAGTGCTTGGCACAACTAACAGTTGAAACAGACCGCAGAAGACCGCAACAGATGCTATATTTTCCCTCAAGCTGCATGTGTTTTCATACCTTGTTCTTTTATGATTCTTTCGGGTGCTGCATGACGAAATGATACGAAAAGTATGTAAATCCACCACCACCATGGACAGCTTGCTTCCAACACGTCAGAGGACTAGCAGGAAAATTGGGTAGACAAAAAGGGGAGATCACCGACTTCCTCCTGTAGCTTTCATTCATTAAACTACCCATTGTAACATGGAGCAATGCCTGAAGCAGTTCTTTTGGCTCAGAACCCTAGGCCCTAGTGTTCACCTTGATGTTTCTTGATGTTTCTTGGGTATCTCCCTGTTCTCGTGGGTTAAAATCCTAATTTTCACGGCCAATCCTAGATCCCCTGACCCCTGCCAAAAAATGGTTGCTTACTGAATATGGCTACTATACAAGTAGCAAAACAAATTACCCTCTGGTTATGACTAACATAGCCATGGTATAGATGGTCAGATGGCCCATAGAAATAGATGGTTTACCTATTAATAGCATGGGCGGATCTTTCCATGGCAAACTGTTAGTCATAACCAGATGGTAAGTACTCAAGGACCCATCCAAGGTTGACCAATATCTTGACATCCCCATGGCTTGCTGGAGAAATCTCCCAGTAACTGCTGGCTTGATGAAATCACCATTTTGGCTGGTTGAATCACGTGTCTTTGTTGGCTAAATTGCACGTTCATATAGTTAAATACCCGTAAATCACAATCAAGATATCAATATGTTGATTTATGCTAGGTAAATCAATATATATATATATGTATATGTATATATATATATGAATATATATAATATATATATATAATATATATATAGGAATATATATATATATATAGGAATATATATACATATATGAATTTTGGTTGTTTCGACAGCACTATTGGATACTGCTGCCGCATTTGGTCAGCAACGGCCGCATTTGGTCCTTGAGTTTGGTATCAGGTCTCGGCAACTCGCGAAGGCACGTGATGCAGTCCCGGTAGGGTTGAACCAACCTGGTGCTGTGGCTTGGAAGGGTTCATATGTCATATTGTGTTGGTGACTAATGGTTTTTTTCCATGGTGATTAATGATGATTTAATGATGGTTAATGATGATTAATGATGGTACTGATGATTAATGATGACTGGTTGGTGGTTGACCTACCCCTCTGAAAAATATGAGTTCGTCAGTTGGAATGATGATTATTCCCAATATATGGGACAATAAAAGCCATGTTAATGTTCCAAACCACCAACCAGTTTCATATTGTGTTGGGGTAATTTATGATTTGTATACGGATTTATTAGGATATAACGAGGTATAAGTATAAGCAACAAATGGGGATTCGGGCTGAATTAGCAAATGGAAGTGAGCCAAGCTTTTATTGTGTTTGCTGCACCAACACTTCACAACCGCATACAGTATGTTTGATTTTCTTGTGATTTCAGAATCAGGCTCTATTAACCCTAGCAATTCCATCACCAATATCGAGAAACATAAACGAACCATGGCTGGATACTGGATGATGGTCCTACGGGCCTCGGGTCTCCATGGGTCTCCTCTGCCCGCAGTGACTTGGGAAGACTGCATTTTTGGAGTGCGGGTATTAATGGGGCTTGTCTTACAAGAATCCATTCGGGCAGGGCTCGGGCTTGGTGATTCTACTAAGAATTGAGGTCATTGCATGTCATTGCATTAAGTACCTCTCCAATAGTTCCAGCACGCAAACGTCATGAACTATGGCGTATACATCCTTCTGGCGTCTTTTGGGACAGCTTCGAAAAACAACACACTTAGCTGATCTTAGCTGTGTGTTGACCACATTGGAATTGTCCGTGCAGCTCCCTACCATGGTCAGACTCTGTAACCGCAAGTCACCCAGATGAAGGGATGAAAGACATCTTGTCGTAGGTGTCACACATCCGGCTGTCACACATTGGCCCCAGCTCCATCTGAAGGATCAGAAACACCTCCTAGAAAAGCCGCAGTAGCAAGGCCCATTTCCACTGCGGGCAGCTTTTTCAACATCTCCACCAACTCACCAAGTTCACTTACAGGTGTTGGTTGAAGGCGCATGAAAAGGCACATGCATGCCAGCCCAAAGTCCTTCCTCTTCCTCTCCAGAGCATTCTTCCAGTACGTCTTCTAGTGTCTCGGCAATGTTTGCCTCATCACGTATCTTGCTCTCGGGGGTTTGTTTTTCTTTCATCAAATCTGATTTCAACCTTTCCGTCTCATTCAATCAACCTATAGATTCAGACCGACCAGCGTCGCAAGGCTGGTCAATGCGACAGTGGGGCCAAAACGGGCGCACGTTTAGCCCAGCGTGAGAGGATGTCAGAAGCATTACGATGCATTAGGAACAAACGTCGTCACGTCAGTGCAAAGAACTTAGTTTTCAAGTGGGTTGACTGTAGTTTTTGAATATAGCACCCGACAGAATTATGGAAAAAAACACGTTTCAATTTACAGGCGCCGCCTGTCTATGATAGAAAAGTTACGAACTTTTGTTTTTCCATAATTATTGTTTCCATAATTTGTTTTTTCCCATAATTCTGTCGGTGACTGTATGTCCATCGATTCGCAATTTGAATGCATTTTAAGGGGGAATATTGAATTATAGAAAATATGTGTCTAAAGATCTGGTATATGCCCCTAAGTCT
>Ga0126342_10008896_pt1 | contig 17983 bp, 24 predicted proteins | sample Cyp1metagenome_FD_92528 | JGI IMG/M metagenome (GOLD analysis project Ga0126342, IMG submission 92528) | Coral microbial communities from Lord Howe Island, Old Settlement Bay, Australia - Cyphastrea 1 metagenome | ecosystem: Host-associated > Invertebrates > Cnidaria > Coral ... | reverse complement strand
AATTATTCCCGATGTCGTGTGACATAGTGGAATGTTTTCCCAGAACATGTGCAATGGGGCTGGAATAATATCCAATTATTCCAAGGTATGCTGGCATGTGGGGGGGGCTATGGCAGGGATCATATGATAATTATATGATTTATGATATATGATATCTAATGCACAGAGGCAGAACCAACACACACACAATATCTATGTAGACAGCATGTTTTTTTTTGGGGGGCAGGGCATCTCATCCATGGATTCCAACTTCGCGAAAAACCGCTGTCGATCTCAACTCAGGTACGACCTGTTGAAGAATGAGAGCCAGAAGAAGCGGGAGTATTTAGATCAGCCTGGTGCCAAAGATTTCAACTGTACTTGGTGATTCAGTGAGTCAGTGATTCAGTGCTTGGTGTTGGTATTGGTGTTGTGGTTGTGGTGGTTGTGGTGGTGGTGGTTGTGGTGGTTGTGGTTGTGGTTGTTGTTCCAGATCTGAGCTGTTTTGTCCCGCAGCTGTTGGGCTAGGGTGGCCCTTTCAATACCGGCGGGACGGAAGCCATTGCATTGCCAATGGCAGAGGACTTTCCTCTGGATGAGGATGGGTATGACGACCTGTCGGAACCCGAGTTCCCACTACCTGATGGAGTTTCGAAAAAAAATTTGACCGAAGCTGGCACCTCGCAGTGGTTAAAGCCAAAAGTGGGAGATGAAGTCACCATCCATTATGTGGCCAAGCATTCCGTCACCAACCCACCTGAGTTTCGTGAATTCTACTCCTCTCGCAGTGGCGAACCCTTCTGCTTCACCCTGGGCCAGGGGCAGGTTGCCAAAGGTCTGGAGCTGGGCATTCCGACCATGCGAAGGGGCGAGCTGGCTCAGTTCACCATGACTGGTGACTTTGGAGCCATGGAGGGCCCAATGGAGGCCATGGAAGGTTCGAAATTTTCGGTTCCGGAAGGTGCTACTTTTCTCTATGAGGTTGAGTTGATTTCCTGGAAAGCCAGGAGCGATCTGTTGAAGGATGGATCGGTGATCAAGACCACCATGGAGGAAGGCACGGGCTGGAAGACGCCTCAGTTGAAGGAGGAAGTTTGCCTCGGCCTTCGAATTTTGGCACCGGATAAGGCGGTCTTGAAGGAAGTGGATGACTTGGAATACACCCTGGGTTCCATGAACTTCGGCGATGCATCTGCTGTTGTCGATCGATGCCTGGTTGGAATGAAAAAGAAGGAGGTGGCCCTTCTCGAGTGTCAAAGAGAACTTGACTTTGGGGATGGCATCAAAATGTCGGACCTTGCAGTGACTATCACTTTGAAAGAGATTTACGAGACGAAGGATGTGTCCTTCCAAAAGGACAAGAGCCTTATAAAGAAACAAATCGTCGAAGGTCAGGGGTATGAGACTCCGAAAGATGCTTGACATGCTGTTTAGAAGTGGTATAGAAGTGGTCATTTGGGCTTTGGGGATAATGGGATACTCGGATAGCTCCAAAACTATCCGAACATCGACCTCATGCTCATGAATCTACCAAAAAAGCATCCCATTCACATCATTCACTAACCATGACTGGAGGGGGGGGGCATTTTTAATCCCCATTGCTAGGGGTATACCCAAGTTGATCAACCTCTGGTTTATGGTAAAAGTGGCATTGGGTTTACTTCTCCAGCATCCCCTTGGGAGGCTCCCCTCCGTAGCAACTCAGGATGGAAGTAGCGTGCATCTGGCTATAGAGGCTGCCGCTGCTGAGGCATGGAAAAACCTCAGCTTCCAGTCTCTTGGAGATCTGGGAGAGAACAGCCATGGGTGTTTGTACCCTCTGGTTATTTAACATAGCCATGGAAAATGGCCCATTTATAGATGATTTTCCCATTGAAAGCTCCATTTATAAGGGATTTTCCATGGCTATGTTAAATAACCAGATGGTAGATCATTCTGCGGTTTTCATGGGTTTTCATATGGGTTTTCCATATCATATATCTATGTTTGCTGACTATCCATAACAATGGGTAGCCTCTGGTTATGACTAACATAGCGAACTGGAACATATGGCCCTAATCGAAATAGATAGTTTACCTATTACTGTAATAACATGGGATTTTTTCCATGGCGAACTGTTAGTTAGTCATAACCAGAGGGTTTCTCGACCACCAAATTTGTCCAAATCTGGTGACCACTTGGTCCTTTTCTCAGCCACACCTTGATGATGTGATCATTGAATGTTTGTAAGCACCCTAAACACTAAACCGACATGAACATGTGCTAAAATTTGCTAAAGCACGTTTTTTTTTTTAAAGAAGAATGTGATATGTAGTATAATAATGTATAATATATGTACAATCCTCTATGACTTATCTTTTTCAGCGGCGTGGTTTGACTCAAAAGATCCCGAGGGTGAGTGCAAGAGTCACAGCCATGTGCAGCCCTTCCCAAAGACATCCGAGAAATAGGACGACCTATATACCATCAACCAGCCACTCTATTTTTATAGGCAAAAGGATATACAGCATAAAATATATGCAAGTCTAATAGCTACCCTCCAGTAAATTAACATAGACCCTCATAGGGGTTGGAAGAATAACTTCCATTAAAAATGGGTGATTTTTGGGGTCTATGTTAATTTACGAGGGGGTCAAATCCACGGTGTGCCGCCAATTGTTGCACTCACCCCTCGCCGCGCCGAGGAAAAGGCTCCTTGACTTTGTTTCAGGCGATGGGCAAGTACCGGACGCCTTGGAATTCGCAGCCATGGACATGAAGAAAGGAGAGAAGGCCATGGAAAATGCCGGTTGCTTGGGCTGAGGGAGAGAAGGCCCCAGAAAACAATCATATGGAAGCAATTATATATTTAAGATATAACCAGACATGGTATAGGAGAGAACCCCCCACATATGGTAGAAGCAATTACTTAAAAACAAATCCAGAAATGGGTAGTATAAACCATCCCAAAATGGGCAGATTTTTATTTATTTTTTTATTGGGCTCCAGATGGACTTCCACTGCTAGTTTCCGCTTCAGATTCTGGTGCAGGCCGTCCTGAAGGTGAAGTGCCCTGACGGCTCGCTGCGTGCACAGCTGGATCTTCCAGATGACCTTCCGGAGGTTTTCCTCACCCTTTCCTTAGAAAGCTTTGAGCAGGCACCTGCCTTGGGCATGGATGAGGGTCAGCAGCCTCTCAGCTGAATGGAATGAGCCTGAGAAGATGATGGGGGGTTGTTCTAGTTTCTGGAGGAATGGAGTCTTCCAAACCCCCAAGTCATGGCAGGGTCTATGTTTGTTGGGGGAGGGGAAGGTGTGTGTGTGTGTACCAGTGTACCATGGACTTTTTTTTGGAAGCCATACGAGCTGAATGGTTTCCAGTGTTCATATTGCCAATCCCCAAAGATCATTTCTTGTGCCCTCCGGTAATCAAACATGGCAATGGAAACTCCCCGGGAACTGGAGGCTTTATATCATAATGGAAATTCATCTGCTAGTTTTCATAGGATAATCACATATGCATGATTCATACATGAGAGATTTTCTATTACCGTTTGCTTGCCGGAGTCAAGACCATTTTCAATTCATTTTCAATTGATGTTTATTTTTTCAAGATTTTGCAAGGGGTATCCATTCGTCTCCTTCCCCACGAGCTCACCATCATTGGGTTGGTTTGAGGGAAAATCTACAGGAAACATCATGGTTTTTACCATCAAATATAGGGCTTTCCTGTAAATTTTCCCATCATCCAATTCTTTGACACCAGCTCTTCTCAGGAAAGTGGAACGAGCATCGGCTCGAAAAGAGGTGGGCACGCGGCATTTCAAGGCCGGCCGTTGGGCCATGGCTGTGTTGAGGTACAAGAGCGTCACAGCGACTCGTCCACTATTTTTGTTGGAAATTGGTGGATTTATCCAAAAAAAAACAGGGGAGATCAGCTAATCATCCAGAAATAATGGTTGGTTGATAGTTGATATAGTTGATTACTGCAATTCCGATCACTGTTGGTATCTGTCCATTACTGACTAGAGGGTACCTCCCAAAAAAGAGATTCATTACTTTTAAAGCGGGTAGCCCTATGAGTAAAGTGGTGGTTTATAAATCTTGGGTTGGCATTACAGGGAGCCATTAAGCAATGACTACCAGAAGATGCTAGGAATACACTGGTTTTTTCGGTGGGAGGATCCCCTACATTTCCTTCCTCCTGATATGAAATATCCGGCCTTTGAAGAGCACACGTTAGACATAGACTCATGATATAGGCCATGAAAAGGTTTGATCTATTCATGAATAGATCCAATGTTAAATCAGGACTTTCGGGGGTGGTAATTCTGTAATGTTTGAGAGAAGGGATCTTCGCGTTGGTTATATGACCGCGACTTAGAGATGATTTTCCCATAACAAAGCAGCTAAATCCTATGAAAAAAACAATTTTCCTACCTTCCCTACGCCATGATGGGCACCACATGGTCACTGAGGAATTGTTGACCTACGTGGAACATTTTGACGACGAAGTTCGAGGCGAGGCTGAAAATCGACAAAAAGCTGGCTCAACCTTGATCTGAACTCTCGGGCTGTTCAAGGTTATGTGATTTGGAAGATGGTGCTAAATGGAAGGCGGTGTTCAGAGACACTGCATCCCTGCGATCTAGTACATAAATGTACATAAAAGATCATTATAGTCTATAGTACATTCTGATTGTGAATAGTGACTAATGTTTGTTTGTAATTGTTTGTGCATATATATATATAATCTATGTTGACGCTATTGCATAAGAAACAACTCTTGTATCTAGCCTTATAATCTGTTTATCACGTTAGACCGTTAGGGAATTTGTCTCGATGTTCCCATCTCAAAGTTGCAAAAATGGCCTTGGCAGGTAAGGCCAAAGAGCTCAAATTCACCTGCGAACTGAACAAAGCCGCGTGCTTTTTGAAGCTGCAGATGTTTGCCGAAGCAAAGGTGGCGTGTCGCCTCGTGTTGGAGGAGCCTTCGTGCCGAAATGTCAAGGCCCTCTTCCGCCGCGCTCAGGCGGGCAGCGAGGGATGACCATTGTGACATCCATCGGGCTGGAGGTGCTTCCCTTGATGTCATCCAATGTCCAAAACAGCTACATCTGAAAAATGACCAAACCTTAGGAAACCACACGAAACTGCAGATTACCGAGAGGTTCCCTCTTGGATGCTTGGTGGTTCTTCAGCTCAGGCGGAGATGGGCTTGAAGAACTTCACTGAGTGCATCAGTGACTGCAAAAAGGTTCTCCAATTGGACGAGGAGAATCGAGATGCCAAAGTTCTCCTGAGACAGGCAGTTGCTGCGCAAAAGGAAGCTGACAAGAAGTCAAAAGCTGTGTTTGCTAGTATCTTGGCAAAAAATCCCCGCGAATGGTTGCTTAGTGGATTCGGTTCAAAGCAGTTTTATATAAATGGAAGGAAGAATGGGAGGAACATGTCATATCTGACTCAAACCTTTTTTTCATAGGGGTGCCAGAGGTGAGCGATAATTCTGATGCCTCCAGCCTCACAGATTTGGTGAAGCTCCCCCTCTAAGGCATGTGCAAGGCCTTAGGGAAGGACGGCAATGAGACACAGGAACCTGTCTCAAAACACGAGCCAGTGATCATCCAGGAGAAAGGACTCTCAACTGAAGCTGTTTGACACGCCACCATTTTTTGGCCAAGAAATGTCTCAGCGGGCTTGCTTTGGAGAGTGAATCTAGCGCTAGATTCCAGCATATTCCAGCTATTGACCTGCCAAAATGGCCCCTAACCCCCAAACAACATGACCTCAAACACCAAGCAGCAGCAGCTTTAAGCCGCAAGCTGCAGCGCTAGGACCTGCAGATGGCCCAGGGATTGTGGCAACTCTGTTCCAAGGTGTTTCCTGGGCGTTCCTGTTCTTCCCAAACTTGGCGCCTCAGATTGAAACGTCTTTTTTTCAGATGCAACCAGCCCCCAATGGTGATCATGCCAATAATACATGCACATATAATCACAGCAAGTGTTTCCTATAGGGGGGCTAACCTCCAACAACCACTAACAAGCTTTCTTTACAATCGATGATTTGGGGGTGTCACCTTTGGGGGCAGAATCACCATTGCTGCCAGTAGGCACCGGCATGGTATCATGAAGACCTATCGGAATCACGTAGCATGATTCGGGATTGTAGTGGAACATATTCTTTGGAAAGAGAGATGTGACCTGCTTGCTCAGGTCTTCTCGAATTTCTCCTATTTCTTTGGATATTTCTGGCAGAGATTGACTGGGAAAACCCAGAATGGGGCAGGCTGAGGGGCTGGCGACACTAAACAATACTGGGCTAGAACATGTGAATATCGGTCCATAATTTGAGACCCAAGGGCCACAGAATTTGGCCCATTTCTAGAAACAGTCCCAATTTTTGGTAATTTTGACCCAGCTGATTACATTGGATAGCCAGCCTCCGGCAACATGCTGGTGGCGGGATATTTCACAAGTCCTGCCGGCAATGGCCCTGAAACTTGGGTCTTCTCCGCAGAATGCGGCACTGTGTTGCAGTGCTTGGGTGCTCCGGTGCCGCGGTTAGAACCAGATGCTCCGGTGCTCCTTGGGCCCTAACTAGGTCAAGCAGTGCAGAAACCTGTGAGGGATTGCTTCACGGTACCGAAGTGCCAGTAGTTTTGGCAGCCGCTGCAGCTGTACAGGGCAGGGAAATCCAAAGTTCCCTGCTACACCTTGCAGCGCTTGAAAAACTCCACACCATCGCCATGAAAAAAGTGGGGCCGAGCCGGCCGAGCCGCCAAAAATCTCCAAGTTCCAGAGATTGGAAGCATCGAATTTTGCGGGGCTGTCATCAAAGCCTAGTAGGAAGGGACAAATGGCCGGGATTCTGCAGCACAATCACCCTGAACACTGGGTTTGTCATTGTCACCGTCCCAAACAAAATATCTGGGAAAACAGACCCCAAAAAAAGCCATAAAAGGACGACATATCCACTGGATCCTGAAATTTCGAACATCATTTTGCAATAAGTTCTCATCTGTTTCCCGCATTTTCCCCAGCAAAAAAGCAATCTCTTTGTGGCAACCCCCAATGTTTGGACACCTTGACACCTTTAGGCTGGAGATCAAGAAGTCTGAGCTGTCCATTGGCGCCACGATGCATTCCAGTGAGGCCCCATTGTGGGAACAGTTGCTAGTACCAACTGGTTATATAACATAGCCTCTGGCAAACTACATAACATATTATAACACAACGAACGGGAAAATCACCACCAGAGAATAGGCAAATATCTCTATGGGTCATTTTCAATAGCTATGTAAAATTTCCAGTAGCTATATTAGCTATGTAAAATAGCCCTATATATAGATAAACATGTCCCAATGACAAATGGATAGAAATGGTAGTTTTCCGCAGCTGGTGGTATGTTAGATTGGCTGAGGGTAACTCTTTTGCACTATAAATCTGGATAAATTATGTTGCAAATTTCACTGCGACGTCACTGGAATGATGGTGAGTGTAGGGGTAACTATCCCAAAATTGTCTTAATTCAGGTTGGTGAATTATCATAATATATACCGACCATTATTGTTAGGATATGTTGGGATCTTGTAATCCAGAATGCCACTAGTATGATGTAGGATCCAATAGCATCCAAAGTATGAATTATTGGTTAATATATTCATATGATTCATATATGTATTCTTCTTGTTATTATTGGACTGATGATTTTCGGGATGTTATAATGCCAAAGGCCATATGGCGACGCACGTGAAGCAATTGGACATGGGAATCTGGTGAGGCATCCCCTGAGATGCGGCACATTCGTGTGGGGCGCTGGCCGTGGAATGGGCGCGGGCGGCTGTTCATGGGGATGGTAAGGGATATCATCCCAGGGACTAACAGATACCAAGAGATAGCAATGTGAGTACAGCCCAGAAGCCATATGGATTGATGGTTAAAAAACCCATGAACATGATAAAATTATGTAAAATTTGGGATGGCGGATCCTATTGCTTTACTAACAGAACATGGCAATTTGTGCGATTTTTTGACCCAAGTTTGCTGGCAATGCGAGAATTGATGGTCAGGTCTTAGAAAACCGTCTCGACAAGACGATGATCAAGTACAATGAGGCCCGTTGGTAAAAGTGGTTGGTGGCATCAATAAATGGGTCAAGGACTTTTACCTTCAAGAAAAAGTACATCCCTAAAATCTATCATACTTTTCCATACTTGTCCATCTTAGAATGGTGGATGATTGACCAATGATGATCATCGCTGGTGATTCCTGAGGATCTAATTTTTTATGTGGCTAATTTTTGGGTTTAGATCCCCATCACAGTTCCTTTTTGATGAGTTCAGCCACCCAAAACATCAAAACCTCCCACTAAAACCTCCATGTAGCTCGGGGATACCGGGAGGGCAATCGAAATTTCGGGAGATTTCTCGGGCTGGGTGGCTCTTTTCGATTCTTTTGGGCCGCACCTAGGCTCAGAGCATTCGCAAGACCTACGAGGTGCCACCTAGGGTGAATTAGCCAATCATTGGCCATAGTGATCGCCGGATGCTCAGCATGGATCATCATGGATCATTGGCTTGATTGCGTGTGGAACATTTGAAGCTTGCAGGGAACATCAGGAACCATAGTGTATTATATACATGTTTGGAGCTTTGACCAGCAACTCAGCTATTCTAGGAGTTGATTTCTCTTAATTTTCACACGTGGGGGAGGCCAACCGAGCCGCTTTATCAGGTTTCATCAGGTATGCGTTAAGCCACCTTCATTGATTTGACCCCGTCAATTTCGATGGTAAAGAGATGTTTTTTTCACTGCTTGAGGTCGGCACCCCAAGTAATCAGCCAGGGGCTATGCATATTGCATTTATGTTTGTACCATTCTTGATGCAATCATTGCTTCCACTTCTGAATCATAGAATCACAAATGGGGTTCCAAACAGGAATAAATCAACTCGTGGTCACTCCAAGTCTGGTTAGCTCTGCGCATTTGGTACTCGTTGTTCGATTGATCAGTTCAGTTGTCTCGAGCCATGTGGAGCCGGGGCCGGGGCCCACATCCCATGATGTTGATCATCATTTTGCATCCCAGTTGAGGCCTTACAATTTATAATGCAAATTCATCAACTTGATTGACTGTCATATCTGTCATAAAACTGATAATCCTCATATTATGTAATATTGGATCGATTTGGATCGTATAATCCACCACCATGTATCCCAACTGCCCGGGGTTTTGGACATTGCCCGGTATCCCAAGGTATCCCAAGGTATCCCTGAACGGCAGGCCATTGTGAAGCGCTTGAAGCAGGAGAGGATGGGCTTCGACAACCAACTGGCGGGCATCGAAAGGACCTTGAAGGCCGACCCGGGCATCGCTGGAGCTTGGTGATATCTTGGTGATCTGATATGGCCCGGGGTGCTGGACGATTCAGTAGATGATACCATCTGGTTATTTAACATAGCCATGGAAAATGACCCATTGATAGATGGTTTACCTATTAAAAATGGTGATTTTCTATGGCTATGTGAGTCATAACCAGATGATACTTCCATTTGTGGATCTTACCATTTCTCGGAGTTCAATCTGGATTTCCCTGGATTTAACGATGATTTTCCCAGAAGCTCCTTATTTCGTTGGGGGAACAATCCCAGGCCAAGGAGCGAGACTATGAAGAGCTCCTGCTGCTGTCCCACGATGCGTACCACGCCAAGGTGCGGACGAATTGTAGAGGTAAAGCTCGTCATCTATGTGGGAATATTCTATTTTCATGGAAATATGATATACGTATATTATATTTAATCATGATGGATAGACAGACACATATCATAGACATATATAATGTATATATATATATATATACATAGATAGATAGATATATATATAATATATAAATGAATAAGGAGTATACAATAATGGGCTTGTATACAACCATGTGAGTTTTTGGGGTCTGAAAATCGTGGAAACTAAAGATCCCCGTAAGTCACGGCCATCTTAAGAAGGAGAAAGCCAGATTAGGATTTTGCCATTTGGCTGCAGCTTGTCGCAATGGATTGGTTTAAGGGAAAATTTACAGGAAAGCCCCATATTTAATGGGAAAATCGATGGTTTCCTGTAGATTTTCCCTTAAACCAATCCATTGATTGTCGCAATTTGCAGGTTTTGGTCTTTGATATTTTTTTTTGGGACCCCATCATATTACAGGTTTGCTAGGTTTACAGTTTGCATATGTTTTGAGGGTAAAAACGCATGGGCTGGCTAAGTTCTAGGACTCGGTTTGAAGCTGACACACTTTCATGGTGTGAAACCTTCAGCCACCCACAGAGGCTGTTGTTTTTTTGTTGATGTTTGTTGCCTGTTTTGGAGCCTCAGTTGAAACTTTGCTACTGTACCTTTGGTAATCAAGCATGGCAATGGCACATCCCCTATAAATACGTATATATATATATATAAGCATTTAAATTGTAACATCATCAGATAAAAAATGGGTGATGTTCCAGGGTAAGCATATTTTTTGGGAACTTTCGCATTTCTCATCGGATTGGCTTATATTGAAGGGAAAATCTTTACGGGACACCATGGGTTTTTACCCTCCCAATGATGGGATGATTTGGGTGGGATTTTGGGTAGTTGACGTTCCATTTTTCCTATTCAATGGCCATGCGGCCTGGTTGGGATTCAGAAAAGACACCCTGGTTCCCATCTTCCCATCCGGAAACGGCCAGGAGATGGCTCAAGCAGAGCTTGGAACTCAGGCGTTTGCCATTCCATGCTCAGTTTTTTAGGACTGTGTTCATGTCATGTTTATGAGGATTGTCACCATCTTCATCGCTCATTTTGTTTCCATTGTTTCTTTTTCTCCCCCATGTTTTTGACGATTCGGGACCATAGCACCCGCGAAATCTCGAATCTAGAGGTTCACAAATTTATTTATCTCCAATGGAGTGGGGGAAGCGTTCAGGTCTCAACGTTGGGTCACACCAACGTCTCATGTGTGACTCAAAAATAAAGATCTAAAAAGGCCATCGTTGGTTGGTTGTATAGTAGGCTATACTCCCCGGTAGCCATGTAATTGTAGGAATTCCACCATGGCGTTCATGTGTGCGGAACTATGCCCTTGAAGATGAATCTAGAATAGAAGAAAAAAACATCAATTACAGGATTGCCCAACTTTTCCATCCATGTTCATTTTTCAACTTTTCCAGTTTTTCCACTTTTTCCATCAATGCGCAAGTTTTTCCGTGTTTTTGCTCCATGTTCTTCCCAACCTTTCCAGGTGTTATTTCACATGAACCTTAGGGGATCCCAGATTTATCGACATCTCAGGCTACATCGCTTCGAGCAGGGCGTCATGGAGGAGAGAAACCAGCGAGACAAGGAAGTTCAGGAGAAGAAGGTCCGGAACCACAGGATCGATGGACTTTTGACCATGGTTAAAACATGGAAAAACAATGGAAAACCAATGGAAAAACATGAAATCAAAAGGAAATCAGGAGGAAATCGGATGGAGAAATCGCTGGGGAACCATGGGGCCAAACACGGTCGATTGGAGCATTCTTTTTGAACAGGAAGTGCTGGTGCTAGGTGCTCCCATGAAAGATAAACAACTGTTTAAAATCCAGCAAGATATCCAAAATCCGTTAGAACACATCTTAGAACCATTGTAAATCATTCAAGATCACCCAGTTAATGACTTGTGATATGGTTTAGCTGGGTAAATCCACCATGTTAAAATCCTTGAACTTTACCCTCAGTCAAATTCACCCAAAAGAAATCAACAGTCAGGTGAAGCATACTTGGAAGATCTTAGTGCATTTTCAGTTCTTCCAGTTCGGAGTGCTCATTTTTCACCACAGTTATAGGGGCTACATTTCAAGATATCCCAACTTGTGGGGGTTTATACGATGGTTATATTCCCGGAACCTCTGGCCTGCACCCTTGGCACCCTTGCTCCAGGCGTTGGTGGAGCAGCGAGTGGAGATGAACAAGCGTTGCTTGGAAAAACTGAAGGCGTCCCATCCCAAAAAATCAACCTATGGGTAAGATGATAAGAAAGACACATATGAATCATATGAGTAAACCACACCAGCACCTCTATATTTTTCGTAAAAGAACAGTGTGGTTATGTCTTGTTATTGGTTAGCACCGAATTTCATCATTGGATTTAAAAGGGTGTCTTTTTTTGGAAACACTTGCTTATTGTTTGCAAACTCAGCAAATGAGATGATTCATCGCACGCCCCAATTGGCACCTATTGTGTGTTTGACAGTGGTGGGGGACATCATGGGATGATATGGGATGTATAACCAACCTTGTGAAACCTGGCATGGTAGTTATTTGTTGGAAGTAGGGGCAGCCCACTCTTTGTTCATGTGGCGGACATGTTTTGCCAGTGGTTTCGATTCAATGGGTTCTTCAGAACTCAGGCATTCATGATAACATCTGAGTTCTGTATATAGCTGGTTGGTGGTTTGGAACATTTTTTATTTTCCCATATATTGGGAACAATATTCCCAACTGACTAATATTTTTCAGAGGGGTTAAAACCACCAACCAGATAGTGTCAATGATATTTCGATGATATCTTCCAAGAAACAACACACACTTCACTGAATTTCACCCATCACCCCTTTCTCTTCCTGGCAGCACTGAAAGCGCCAAGGTTTAGAGATGCGGGAAAGGATCCAAAAGCAGCAACAGCAGGAGCTTCTTTCCCATGGCGTGCTGGAAGATCCTCGATGATTTTCCCACTGAAACCTCCTTCTGAATAGGTGATTTCCAATTGCCGTGCTATTCTTTCAGAGTCTCATAATTTCATAATATTTCAATATATACTGTATATATATATACATTTCATAATATTTCATACATGTCATGTACCCATGTCCATGAACTTCTTGGTCAACTACTTCCTCCCACCGTCACGGACGGATTGCAGGAAATTGAGAACGCCCAACGCGCGCAAGCTCGAGACCTTCCTGCCGCCGAAGCATCAGGCCGCAGTCCAACCAAGCCATGGGTCCCTGGAAGATATCGTTTAAGGCCCTTAATTCCTGAAATGGACCACTTTTTTCCGGTGTAAAGGTCGAAATGAACATATTAACATCAATGGAATTATAACACATACATATTCAATGTATATATATATATATATATATATATATGTATGACCATTTAGTGAATAAAGCCAACTAATAAAGCGTGAAGATGCCATGAATCCAGGAGGAGCCGCAGATGTGGCCGAAGATGATCAGAAGATCCAACTCTTCATCCATGCCTTCAACCAGATCAAAGAGGTGCCACGGCCCCAAAGGGGGTGGGTGAAACTAGCTGGTTCTGGGGGGAGGATTATCAGGACGAGAATTGCTGGGAGGGTATGGGATGGTGGGATGGATCAAGATGGATCGATTGATGATTATCCAAATTATTGATGATTATTCTGATGATTAGGATGATTAATAATCCCGATTTGGGAGAATGACTGTGATCTGTAGTGATCTGTAGTGAGTATAGGTCTTGATTTGACCCACAACCCTGATGATATGCAGACGAATGCGGCACCGAAACGGCACATCCAAATACCTAAATCATCCCAAATCCCAATACCCTCTGGTAATGACTAACATAACTATGGAAAGATCCACCATTTTTCATGGGAAAATCCACTATTTCTATGGTCATTTTCAATAGCTACAGTAGTTTTCCAAACAGAAATCCCTGGATTTCAGTGGTACACCTTGGGTGTCTACCGTTAAGGATGACCCATCCACCTGACATGGGTCGCATCTTGGATCCTCAGGCGACGGGTGTCAACGATCCCAACGAGATCATCCAGAAGTTCCATGGCGCTTTCTTCGGCGGTAGCTTTCTTCGGTGTCATCAAACGTGGGAAATCCTCGAAATCGATGGTTATTCATGGGAACATCATCTAGAAATGGTGGATTTTCATGGATTTTCATGGATTTTCATTGATTTTCATGGATTTTCCAGATTAGTTTATCTATAAATGGTGGTTTTTCCAGATTAGTTCATCATTTTATCTATAAATGGTGGATTTTCCAACCATCTTTGTGGACAGTGGAGAGTACAATCCAATGATAAAAACTACTGCGGATGGTTTATAAATAGATGCTGGTTGGTGGTTTGGAACGCGGCTTTTATTTTTCCATATATTGGGGATAATAATCCCAACTGACGAACTCATATTTTTCAGAGGGGTAGGTCAACCACCAACCAGCATAAACCAACATGTTACCACCTGTTTATGGTCAGTCCTCGGGGCCGGTCTATTTGATATGCTTGGAATCGGGTATGCCGATTTTTGTCTACTTTTTTTCGGCAGGCACTTCATTCATTTTATCAACGTCTAAGTCATCAAAGGTGGTATTTGTTTTATAGATGGGCACATCCCTTACGTTTAAACAACAACGACTATTTATTACCTGAAAGGAATGGCATGCTTTTTAGACAGAACATGATTCATCATAAAATGGGTCGTGATTTTTCACTAAGTCATGACTTTCCTCATTATGTACTCTTTCAATATTTTTGATATGAATGAATATTCACGTACAATACTTATTTAAACTTGGATGTTTGGATTTATATAATTCATCAGGATTATATCTTATGAAAATATTTTACCTGAGGGGTGGATAATTAAGTCATTGCAAGATCTAGTGTTCTCATTTTGCCTCTATATAACTTTGATGTTGGTGCTAATCTAGTTTAATACATAACATGGTATTGTCAATGAGCTTTCTTGAGTCAATTCTTTTGTTGCAGAGCATCCTCTTTCCAAATCTACATCTTGAATCATCTTGACCAACAAGTGCAATTACTTGAATTTGATGGATTTTGACCTGACTGGGTCAGAAACAATATTTACAACGCAATGACTACAATCTATCCATCAACTCGCAGGGGATGTTGAAAGGGTGCTATCCGTGCTCTCCTCTCTTCGGCGCTGAGGGATGGAGAGGAAACATCGCAATCATCGTCATCATCATCATCATCATCATCATCATCATCATCACCAGAGTTCACTTTGCCCTCCTCCAAGTCATCATGTCATGGTGTCATCAGACCCCAGGGCCCCATACTGAATTGAAAACACTGAAGCTTGTCCGGCTGGTATGGATTCCATGCCTGTTCTTAAGCAGAATGACTCTGGTGGTGCTAGCACATTGTAAGATTGCGGGTAGGTGGGTATTGGTAACGGATAGGCACACCCCATGCCAGTCGTATCTAGTCATTATTGGGTTCATACAAGGGACGGTCTTTGCTGCGCTTTTGACTTTTTTTCATGGCATGTGACACTGATTAATCAATGGGGGTGTTTTTTTGTGCCCATCAAACGTCCCAATTTCCATAGTACGGATATCGGTATGTACGCAACGAGCCGAGCCAATGAACCCCGAATTGGGGATAGTTAATCGATGTTAATCGCTTTGTGGATCCCCATCAGTTGTTTTTTTGTCATCAAGAAACCTTGAATTATATAATGGCATTTGTATGAGCCTTGAAGTCAGGAGGTTGGAAATGGTTCTCGCATGTTACCACCGTCCAGTGCTCAATAAACAAACATGGCACCTGAAAAGATGATGAGACATTCCCTCTGGTAATGGAACCGTTTGCCACATTAATGATGAAACTAGATGATTTACCTATTAAGTCATGGCCATTGTCATGGCAAACTGTTAGGTTACCAGCGGGTATAATCCAATATTCACCAACATACAATGATAGCCCCATTTTATCTCCATTCTACAATGTTTGTTGGTTACTGCATTTTTTGCTACAATGTTTGTTCGTTATTTGTTTCTCTATCTTTTTAGGGGTTTGAATCCCTAAAACATCCCCAAAGATCCCAGTCCTTCCGGACCCCCGGTGGCTTGTCCTAGCCATGACCGAGGTTCTTGACCCAGGATGACACTCAGAAGAACCTCACCCAGCTGACGAAGGACCGAGAAAACCGGGTGAATGGTACAAGAAGGGGCCCCAAAGTTAGGTTACTTGGGTTTCCAATGTATAACCCCAACGAAGTACAGTATAGATGTATCATGATATATCCGCGAAATAAGAGAAAAGAAATTGAGCTGGTTATGAAGGTCATGAATCAACTTTCATATCATTTACCTATCATTTGGGCGGCAATATGCGGCAATCCTGTGGGTCGACTTGACTTCATGGCCATGGCCTTCAACGGAGGCGTAGCCATGCCTTAGACCAGCGACCTGATCTGACTAGATGATGGACGATGCGGATCTATAGCACCACACTTGAGCTCAAGAGCAATATGTGTGAATACATACGTACCCGCTGGTAAATAAACATAGACCCTGAAAATCACCAATTTTTAATGGAAACTAATTCTTCCAACCCCTGTCTGCCAGGGTCTATGTTAATTTTTCCGGAGGGTATATCCCATCATATCCATCTCTTGTTGATCCCTACCATGATCCCTCAGTGGTCAGGACAACCACGCGCTGATCGAGAAGTTGCAAGAAGAACGTCGTCGCTTGCGGTCCCAAGTTGAGGAGTTTCGGATCACTGCGTTGGCCATGAAAGGTGCATCACATACGCTACGGTGGTGCCCCGGTTCGTTACCTAAGTTGGTTTATAGATCCGAGAACTAGGTTTATGGTAGATATATATATATATATATCATGATATATCTATAGTTCTTTTGATGTGTATATATATATATGCCCGCGTGTAACTGGAGGGGCACCACCTTTTAGAGGGACAAAGAGCACCATAGAGGCCACAGGTCTGGATCACTGATAACGATTGTCGCGAGGTCTCGGGAATGATGGCTAGCAGCATATATTGGTGGGGGTAACTATCCCACAGAATCTTGGATTCAGTTACCCTCTGGTTATGACTAACAGTTCGCCATGGAAAATCACCAGTTTTAATAGGTGAACCATTTACATATGGGCCATGTTCCATGGCTATGTTAAATAACCAGATGGTAAGTGAAGTAGTTTGGGCTTGATCTAGGGATTTTGGGAGAGATTCCCTTACTAGGCCCGCATAGGCCTTACATGCACTAAACCGTACATCTGATAGCTACCTCCCAAGCTGAAATATCCCGTGACCTGCTTAGTGGCCGTGGATCTTGGGGCTATGGGGCCAGGGACGGCCAGGGATGATGGGGAGCCAAGCAGCCCCATTGAACCTCAAGAATCAAATGGTAGGTTGATGGGCGCTTTTTTGCCGCAATCTGTTGAGTGGTTTCAATACATTCCACCGGGTTTTGATTTATAGAATTATCCAATTTGCTGATCGGTGGTTTCCAATGACATCCAATGAGGGGTATAACCAAAACAACTTTCATGGGATATATCGGATATAACATATGTAACCGACAATGGGATGGGCAAATAATGACAAGAATGTATATGGATAATATGACCCCTACGGCTCCAAACAGCTTTGACTGCATTTGGGGCTGGTCTTTGGGGTCTAAACTCTAAACACCTTCTCAGTTATTTGGAGCACTATGTGATATCATGATATGGAGGTTTCCTCAAATGGGGGTACCCCCAGTTCTCATCCAAATTTTAGTATCCCCATTTTAGGACCACATGAATGGATCCAAATCCAATCGACCCAGCACTATGATTCATCAGCCTTAAGCTGTGTTTTTCTAGGTTTTTCTCCCTCTTTTGAGATGAGTGTCACAACCTTCGATCTTCGACGTTTCAGGAGCTGAAGTTCTCCAACGGCGGTGGTGGAGGGCGACGCCAGGTGCGCGGGATGATGAACTTCATACATCTACTTAGGGCCTCTATTTAGCAGCTATATATATACCCTGCGAACCCAAACCCTGGAAATTTGTAGGGTCTGACTCGAAACCTCGGTTTTTCTTTTTCAAACCCGTACTGAACCCGTATTTAACTCGTATTAACCCCGTATTTTACCCGTACTAACCCCGTATTTTAGTACTGGTTTGGAAAACCTCGGGTTTCTGCCAGAAACCTCGGGTTTTTCCACTGACCCTACGTTTTTTGCGGGTTTGGCTT
>Ga0126342_10008895_pt1 | contig 17985 bp, 16 predicted proteins | sample Cyp1metagenome_FD_92528 | JGI IMG/M metagenome (GOLD analysis project Ga0126342, IMG submission 92528) | Coral microbial communities from Lord Howe Island, Old Settlement Bay, Australia - Cyphastrea 1 metagenome | ecosystem: Host-associated > Invertebrates > Cnidaria > Coral ... | reverse complement strand
GATGATAGATGATGATAGATGAGATGAAAATGAATATGGATGAGAAGATGAATGGAAAGATGATGGAAACATGAAATGGGAAAATGAAAAATGAAGATGAATGGGAAAAATATTGGAACAATGGTTGATGATATGGTGGAAATGGGTGATGAATGGAAAATATGATGGTGAAAAATGATGGAACATGAAATGTATATGGTGGATGATATATGATGTGGTGAAATTGAAGCAACGAACCTAGCATCATGCCTACTCACTACTATAATATTGTATCCATATGTGTATATATATATATATACACACAAGATTTTTTGCATTCTACATAATACACATCAGATATCATCTACAATATATTTATACACATATTACATTTAAGTGATCAAATCTGGCCATAGGGAATCACCGATCAGCGCCAGGAGCTGCGTGTCCGCAAGGCCTTGTGGCAGCCCAACGACGCAGCCCCCGCACCAGCGGCAGCAGCGCCCCAGCGGAAGACGGGGCTCCCCCCAGAAACCATGGTGGATGTAGGGGATTTACCATCATTTACTCATAGCATGGTAGCAGTTAGGGGGTGCTTGATATTTGGTGGATCCCTAGAAGTTGGTTGCGGGGATGAACATCCATTGAAACCCAGCTATTTTGATCACCAGGGATAGCCTGAATCCCAAACATGAAATGAAATCCACGTTCCATTGCTTTCCATGCCCCACCTAGGCTCATCTTGACCATGACGTGGGGAAAACCCCATGAAGCTGATGAGAGATGCCGACAACATTGGTTGATCGTGTTGGAAGCGACGGGAATGGAGGTCCCATTGCTGGATGAAAATGCCATCAGTCGCCATTGGATGATTTGATGGTTTGGAGTTTGGATTTATTTTGTTAACAGGGTTTATTCCTCACACCTGTTAGCGGCTTAGCGTTTCTAAATTGATGCCTGATTGTATGGTATCCAGGGTGTTGTTCAGAAGGTGAGTACCATTTTTATTTGTAACCCTTCTTATGTGGACCCCCGAGATAAAACCATTGGATCCTATCTCTACATAGATGTTCCTGTGAATTCGGGGTAGGCCATGCAACAGATGAAAGTGTCAAATACAGTACCAATGAGCAGGTGCTAATGGATCGATTTCAATTTCGAGATCCAATTCGAAAGCTTGACTCACAGCTGCCTCGAAGTGCGTTCGCAGTGCGCACGCCAGATTGGTTTCAGTTTCATGTCGCCTCAATGTCTGGGCGGGAGAATTTCTGGATCGCGAAAAAAAATCCAGTGGATCCAATCGGGTCTGAGACATTTCACATCATTTCACCATTGATTTTCCCAGCAACCTTCATTGAGTTTGGGGATTTTCCAGCCACGTTAGTTTGGACGAGGGGAACTTCTGATTGCTTTTTTGGCACACTGGAACCACAGCCATCTCTCGGTCTGGAAGGGGTATATCCTGGGGCAGAATTGAAGGAGCAAGACTCAAGTGACTACCTGATACTTATAAGTAAGATGTATATCTTATAGATATAATATGATATGATTACACATATATACTGAAGCATCTTTGGGGAGTGGTTATAATCTCATATTCCATCCCTGCTTTGTCTTGCTGAGTCAGCACCGCTTGACTTCAGAAATGAAGAATCAACTTCCAATTTCTTGGATTTTCAAGGGAGGCTTGGCATGGTAAGCCATCAGTCAGTCAAAATTACGCATGTGACTCTCCGTCAAGACTTGGATGAATGTAGCCATGTGAAAAGGGATATGCTCGGCATGCAAATAGGGGCTTTTATATCCCACATATATATACATATCCCTATATATATATATCCCAACATCGTATGCGATATTTATCCCGGGAAGGATCAAAGCCATGGTGTATGACCAGCCAGTCCTTGAGGACGATAACGCCACCTTGAAGCAGCTCCACGAATCACTGCAGGAATTGTGCGACTGAAACGCCACAAAAAAAACGGGCGAAACTGGGGCGAAAGCCATGGGTCGTATGGTTGGAAATGGCAGGTCACTGGACAAAGCATCGTCGTGTGGAAATTTAATGAAATTTATGGAGTATGTCGCTGAAAGATTAATATGATTCTAATTTTGTCGGACTTTGTTCGTGTATCATACCATCATATCCTATATAAGCCTGTCGTGTACAAAACAATACATGAAATATATGTGTCCCTAAAATTCTATCATGAACCTAAAGCATCACATAATACGTGGTGCGGTCGGGTATACACCAATGATTTGCAATTTGGAGAATGATGATAGATCATTGGGTGTATCCCATTCTTGGTCAAACCAGGGCAACTAGTTGAGAATGGCCGTCGCTCTGAATGATTGTCCATGACGTGTGGAATGATAGCCCTTCTACCAAAATTGTATGAGGGGAAACATGTTTACATGCATCCCCCCATCATATATTTAGGGGTAGAAACGCATAGGTTTCCTGCAGATCTTCCCAACAAAACCCCAATGAGCAAAGGAAGGGAGAAAAAACGTCCAGGTACCGCCGCTTGCAAGAAGAGCGCGATGCTCTAAAGCGGCGCTTGCGACATGACCAGGCAAGGAGATGGGGAGATGAGCTCCAGGATCAGGATTGTTCTATTATTTTCTTCCATGGAACTGGCGAAGGCACAGTTTTTTTTGCTCAGACTTTAGGGGGAGACTCTTTGACCGAATAGAGACTAAGTCAGACGTTTGAGGTTTAAATCCTCGGTTTGGGGTTGACCGTGGCATTGGTTACTGTTGTTTGACCTTTTCTCCAACCTGAAATTGGAGATGGCGAGGATGACTGCTTGGATGATCCTGGAAGTAAGTGGATGATGGAAATAGTTTAAATCTGTGCCCCTGTGATGTGAATATGGATTATTCCCCCGTAAACGAAGTTGTAAACGGCTACAAGCCAACTCTTGGTCTTAGGATACTTGGTTTGGTTACGAAGTCTTTATTTTCATCATGGATAGAGGATCGTAAACTAACAAATGTAGTACACCCAATAATAAACCATCCCTAAATCATTTTTATTGGTGCTATAAATCATTCCCAAATGGTAGGTTTATTGTATTAGGTTTCCTTTATTATACTGGCTGATGCGAACCACTTACTCAATGCAGGCAGAGATGGATGAGCTGGTTCGGCGCACGCAAAGTGAGCTCGCACGCCTCAGGTGGGAAAAAAAAAACGGTCCGGTTAGGGTTGGTAATATGGAGATTTAATGTGATTGAACGATTAATTAAACAATAGGTTTTAGTCATGTTTAGTCATAATGAACTGTAGAAAGTCATGGATACTATATATGATCAATTTGCATACATATGAGTAACCGACAAAATTAGCTAAGACTAAATTAGTAGAGAGTGGACTTAGGATGTTCAAATTTGTTATAGTAAAACCTTCGCAACCGTTAGGGGACCCCCATTTTCGCCGATACCCTATTTTTACACATAGCTTGGAAGTACAAACCTTCACAACTGATAGGGGCATCCACTTTGGCTATGTCCATTGCGAGTAGCAAGTGATTTTGTCCGCCACTCACACACACATACATACATAATTACATAATTACATCCATCCATCCATCCATACATACATACATACATACATCGCTGCCACCAGGGCCGGCTTTTGGGGCCGGACCCGCATATGAAAAAGGCATTCTTAACGGCGGGCCTTCAATTTATATATATATATATATATTATAATTATATCTATCTATCTATCTATCTATCTATCTATCTAGCATGGCGATAACTTGTTTTTACATGGTGGGACTGACGATGTGGGGCATTATCATGCAGCTATACCAGCTGGAGTGAACACCAGGGTACCGTGGATTCCAGGGCAGTTTCATCAGTTAATCCCGATGGATCCAAACACTTCGTAAGAACTCACTTACCCTTGAATTCATACACGCCAGCTACTCCCCGGTACTTGGATCCAGAATATGGGTATGGATCAATACCTATTAATACCATTTTTAGTGGGATGAACATCCATAAATCCCAGCTATTTTGATGTGAACTACAGGGGTACCAGGTTTTGACACACTGCTATATGTTGTTTATGTTTAGATTTTCCATTTCCGAAAATGGCACGATGATCCCAGATGGTGCCGCGTCTTGGTGAAAGACCTTGTCCAACCTGCCCTGGCAATGCCAAGGGAGCAGCTCCGGGCCAAGTGCAGAGAGTGCGAGGTGGGGTAGACACCAAAAAGGTGAGATGGTGTTGATATGTTTTGATATGTTTTGATACATGGGTGTGTTTGAACTTCGGTATACTGGTAATTACCCTAAGTATGGCCATTTTCATAGGCACAATGATAACAGACCATCAAGGGCGAGTGCAATAATTGCCTTACTTTCACACAACAGTCATTATGTATGATGCACCGTATCAGCATATTAGCACGTTTTCTGTTCAGTTTGGGTTTGGGTTATCTTGGGCGTTTCCGTTTGGTCTTACCTTTTGACAGTGGCTCACGTTCACTTTCCGGAAGTGGAACAAATACAAGTAATTCCATCCCCCTGATATCAAATACCGTGAGAGACCACCCAAAAGGACCCCCAAATGAATATATAGTTCCAGCACAAAATGAGGGTATATCAGGGTGTCATTGGGGCGAATTTAATATTAGGAGGATTGCCCAAACACAAATAGAGGATCGATCTCCGGTCTTTAACGGGTTCACCACCCTACTCCAATGATGTTTTCCCATTCCATGGGTCCATAGCTTCTCCGGGCCAGGAGTTGCAGCATCACGCCTTGTCCCCGCAGGAAATCACTAGGTGCATCGGGGGTGGGGTCTTGGAGTTCACAGGAGTTCTCAGAGAGAGCTGAAATGACCACCTCTGGATGTCTGCAGCTCAACAGCACTACCACCCAGATTATTGAATCTGCCCTCAAGATCATTACGGACCTATCGTCCTTGAAAAAAGGACACCTGCAACCCCCTGAAAAATTCCCATGGATCGGCCTTTTGGAGCCGTGAATATCCTGAGATGGGGACAATTAGTCCACTGTAAATGGTCAACCCGGCATGTTTCAATTTTTGGGGTCATGAAGCAAATCCAAGACATTCAATTTGTTTTGCAACTATTGACAGTGTCTAAATGGTGATTTAGCTATAACATACCAGAACCATAAACATATAGTGATAAACATGCAATTATATTGATATCTTATACAAAGATATGACATCCCATACATGTTATCCACCCTACAGTGAATTAACCAATCGATATGGAGATCCACGATTACCACACAAGTGCCATTTTAAAGTACCACAGAAGTACCATACCCCATTTTAATTACAATAGGTACTTGAATGGTAAATCCTGTAAGTTCCATTACTATTAAAATCCTATTAAAATGGTACCATGCTCGATTTTCCATTATAAACCCACCATGTTTGGGGATATGGACAGCACAGGTGGCGTCGTCGCCTCGAGGAGGAGCTACGGGAGGTGCTTGTTTTTTTGGGGGATTGATCAGATTTATCCAGATATTTTGTCCATGGGACAATGCCCATAGGATCCATGGTGCTGCTATATATGGTATCATGGATCCCATCCATATACCCCAATATGTGTATGCATATATACCAGCACCATGGATCCGTCATGGGATGGGTACAGTGATGTTCAAACATCTATAGTTAAGGACCGTACCTGATTTATCTGATTTTCGGACAAGGCCATAGGAACATAAGGGAGAAGGTACTGAGAAAATATGGAGAAACATTGGAGAACATGGGAGAACATACAGAGAAAATAAGGAAAGAACAGGTTGAAAATAAGGAGAACATACTGAGAAAATCTGAGAAAATAGTTGGAAGTATGGAGAGAACAGGGCGAGATCTAATGGGACTTCATACGGGATACTATACATCTAACGGGTTGTATGGAATATCATAGGGTAAATCCCTATAACGTTGTTGAAACGGGAAAATCCCAAATCAACATGGGAAGTGGTTGGTAAACTGGGGTTATCAAATCAAAAATCCTGGGCATGTTGTGGGACATAATCGGATATACATGGATATACCATCTCCCAACCGGTAGACCCTGAGAATTGCCAGTCTTCCAACCCCGACTTCGCCTGGTCTGAGTGAGTTGGAGGGTACGATTCAGGAGTTTATCTAAGATGGGTGTTACCTCAGTTATCTCAGTTATCTCAGTTACTAGTATCTCTATTCTTTGATTTTCTTCTTGATTCCGGAGCCCAAAAGCGGTGACGAGGATGAGGATGATGAGGATGATGATGATGAGGATGATGAGGATGATGAGGATGAGGAGGATGAGGAGGATGAGGAGGATGAGGAGGATGAGGATGAGGATGAGGATGAGGATGATGATGAGGATGATGATGATGATGATGTTGATGATGATGATGATGATGCTGTATCTTAAAAAACGATTATCTATTTATTTGGGAGACTCCTACACCAATAGACTGGTTGAATGATTTGATGCTTCATTGCCTGGGTTTGCCCAAAACTAGCCGCTACGGGTACCCTCAAACCCAATGGTTTATCATGATCTTTCCATATCTTTACCAGTTTTAAACATAGGGCACCTCCTAACCCAACAAAATTCTTACCCTCTGGTAAACTAACATAGCTATGGAAAATCACAATTTTTAATGGGAAAACTCACTATAAATGGCCATTTTCAATAGCTATGTTAAATTACCAGAGGGTATTTGGGGGTAATTATACCGCATAATACCTCATTCTGAGACACGCTCCCTCATTGGATCCATCGCGGAGGCTGAACTGGAACCCATCCGCCGGCAGCTGGAAGGCAGGTCCTGGAAAAGGACCGATGAGGGGATGAACAAGCCAGAGATACCTATGTTTTTATATGGCTTTTATTGTGGGTTTTATTGTTTTTGGTTGGTTTTCATATGTTTTTTATTGTGATTTGTTGGTTTTCATGTGTTTTTATTTTAGTGACTGAAACGAAAAGAGCAGATATTAGTTCAGACCTCCATCGAATGGATCCATCGGAATATTGTAGCGGTGTTGACGACGTGACGACGTGACGGCTGCGATTTCTGCAGGCCAAATTGCTGAAGCACAAGGCTGCAAAGCTGGACCCCCCAAAAACTCTTGTGGTCGGACCAGCATCTGCAAATTGGGGCCTAATTTCTATGTTGTTTTTTTTCCATCATTTTCCACATTCACCGGCAAAAAACACATGGTGGCCCATTTTAAGACACAGCCCTTATGTTGTTTCGTGGATTGTGATTTTGCCAACAGAGAAATCATTCTTCGGACCATTTCGGACCTTTCAGACCTTGCCACAGTTCTTGAAAGTACTCACGAATTGAATTTATGATTTGTCATTCCACTGATGATCGTGCTGAGTTATCCTGTGTTCTGTTTTCATTGTGAAATATAGTGAGCTATTCTAGAATTAGAATTTAGTGCGAGCACAGAGATGTGACTTGTCCTACTTTTTGCTTTTCATTTGTTCTTATTCTTCTGGGCCAGGCCAAGCCAGAAACATGGAGCGCGTCTTAGAGCAGGACGTTGTGCCTGTGGACAAACTGCAGCTTGTGGTTGCCAGGATGAAGAAGTTCCATAGTTGGGTTAGTCCTAGGATTTTGAAACATGGGGTAGACCCAATTCATGGTGTCATTTTGTTCTTGTAGGCAAAGTCCGATTATCTCAAACCGTTTGATGGAACTGGGCACCCGATTTTCAGGCAGCCACTCAGATGGAGGAGTTGTTTTGCAGGTATTTGGGACACTCCAAAATGGATATGGGGCAGAGCCAACTTTTGGGGTTTCACCCCAAATGGCCGCACCAGGATGATTGGTATGTTCTATTCGTTTATCCAGCGAATCCAGCTATCTAGTTGATCTATGGATCTACTGCTCTGATGAAATCCGATCTAGTCAATACAAAGTCATCAAAGTCTAAGTCTACTCGAAATCTGAATCTAAATCTCAGTCTTGATCCAGTCCAGTCAAGGTAACTATTTTTTTTGCGGGGAAATTGTTTCCTTCTACGTTTTTTTCCCAGACCAGTTTGTACCCACTCAGCAGGCAGGCAGGCCAGCCAGAAAGCGCTCTTCCCAGGGTTATACCCACTTTGCACAATCCTCTGGAAAACTATGCACCAACCTTAAATAAAACCCTAAACCAACCCTAAACCAACCCTAAACCAACTTTAAATACATTTAAAGATCTAAACCAATTGTAATCCAAATCCAACCTTACGTAAACCCTAAACCAACTTTGACTTTAACCTGTAAATTCCTTTAGCCAATCGCAAACCAACCCAAAAAACAAATTTTAAAACAAAATCGAATTTTTGATGAACGTTAAATCAAACAACAATTAAATTTCAAACCAACCCCAAAGAAACCCTTAACCAGCCCTCAATAAAAAACATGAACCGACCCTGAATAATACACTCTTAAACCAACATCAAATAACCCTTATGCAAACCTTCTATAAAGCCTAAACAATACCTAAATATGTATATTCTGTATATATATATGTAATATATATATATATACGTAAACCGAAAATCAGCCCTAAAGTGGTCTTAAACCAGCAACAAATAAAAGCCGAAACCAACCTTAAACGGAACCGTAAACAAACTTTAAATAAAACATTGAACCAGCACTAAATCAACCCTGTTGGTATCGAGGGTCGGTTTGGTAGGGAGAGACAGTGTTTTGAATTTGATCTCCGTGGAGTGGGCTCAGCAGTTTCAAAGCTGGTCGAAGCTGGCTGAATAAGAAGCTCATGTCATAGGTACCCTGGTGGTCACATGCAAAGGGAGGAACAACAACAACAACAACAACAACACCAACAGCAACAGCAACAGCAACAGCAACAACAACAACAACAACAACACCAACAGTAACCGTGACAGTAACAGCAACAGTAACAGCAACAGTAACAGTAACAACAGTCAAATCAACATAACTGCAGTGCCCACCGCCGCGGCTGATATGTGACTTTATCGCTGGGGGGGCCTCAGCCATTCAGAGAAATTTCAATCATGTGAAGTCTCGAACAGAATTCGCTTTGTCAATTTGGATGCAATCCCGTGTGCCAGAATCTGTTTAGCGCCAGGGCGTTGCTTTGGATGACATTCAGAATTATCATTCACACGTGACTTGGTTGAGCTAAGCCCCCTTCTAGTGCTGTGTTTCCTCACATTGCCTCTTCGCCTCTTTTAGGACCTTGGGAGCATTTTTTTGTTCGACGCGCCTTGATGACATATATTCATCAAGTGAAAGAAGAAAGCTGGTCGAGAAGCACTTCAGCCTCGCACACTCACTATTCATTCTGCTGCGCCGAGACCTATGATGCGTGAGTGAGCGGTGTGCAAATCCCAAAGGTCGCCAAAACAAAGTTGGCTGTATTGTGATTGCCAGACGGTTGGTGCCTCAATCGTATGCCAGAGCCGCTTTAAAATCAAATGTTAAACGCTCACGGCAAGATGCGGTTTGGCTTGTAGAGATTCTGTCACATCTTTAATGTATCTCTCTTGATTTGCGCTGTTGGATCAAATGCATTGCTCAAATAGAACGGCACCGAACCTATGTTCCATTTCTATCATTTTGATCTTTTGTTTATAGATCCTCCTTGGGTATGTTCAAGCAAAATATACTTTATAGCTTGCATGACCGGGGGTGGAAACATGGCCAGAGCCGAAGCGGAGACCAGCCAGCTTTCAACGATTTGATGTTTCGTTGTGTGTCAAAAGCAGCGGCGCTGCGGAACCAAATCCCAAGCAGCTCCAAATGTCTTCAAATTCACCAACAAAAAACATCCATATGTGCATTTGCATTTGGAGAAATTGGAGTCCGCTGACTCCTTTGGTCCATCTGATTCTGGCTCAGGAGATATTTCGAAAGGACAGGCAGAAACTGGAAAACATGCATGTCTTCATGCGCAATGCTTTTAGCAGTTTGGTTTCTTGAGTCCGCCGACTCTGCAGCTGAAAATTATCAGCGTACTTTGATACTCTCGTCGCGGCAATTTGTGTGCAGCTTATGGCGTGAGTCCGCTGACTCTGGTCGCCTTGTCAGGAATTGCTGTAGCACAGCGTGCGCACCATGCTGCGCATGGTGGCACAGGCGTGCGCCTTGCTGCCGCTGCAAGAGAAATAATAGCAACTGAATCTGCGTTCACAGCACCTGCCAGTGTCGATATTCCAAGCGCAGGTGGTGATTTGCCGGTCGCTGCGTGGCAGCACCGAGACAGAAGTGGCCTCTCAAAATCTGCTAAGAAGCGGACCGCTGCATCCGAGCTCACAGAGGACGACAACAGGCTCAGTAAGCGCCAGATGCGGTCAGAACAAGGAGGACATGCTCGTGAGAAGGACTGGACAACGGAAGCTCTGAGACACAATCAAATCACATCCTCCCGCGGGTACCCCATGGAACTAATGTCATCATTGAAAATGAACCGATAAGCTAGCCACTGCTAGGAAGGGAGCCAAGGAACTATAGGTATCCAAATCCCCTACTAAATGAGGAGCTAAGGAGCTAGTATAGATAGGAGTTTCACAAGACCCTTTAGACTCTCTGCGCCATGTCTTTGCCAATTTGGTACGTTTCGAACGTGCCAGCGGAGCTGACAAAAGACCTGCTCCAACGACAACTTGGCAGCTTTGTATATGTTCACCGATGCCTGGCGTAAGGGATTTTGAGAGTTGTGAGGGCATGAGAGTGAGGAAAATTCCGAATGGAAACGGGCATGTGCGCCTTCACGACTGGTGCTGGCTATACACTGCTCAACGTTGCACAAACCTTAGGACACATACGTGACATACATGACACACACACATATACATATATATATATATGCTAAGGTGATGTCACGACTGGCCCCGCAGTGCCATATCACTGCGCACCACCGAGCCGGGCAACGAGATGCAGGGCGCGCCAAACTCAATCAAATTCAGAAACAAGTGGAAGTGCAGTAGAAACTTTCATCTCAATCTCAGGAATTCAAATTATCAATGCTCGATGTTACTGAGTCGACTGGAACACACGCTGCCGATGGAACAACCCCCCCTCCATAAGCGGGGCTTTTTTCCGACGCTCGGCGTCCGCCACCCTTGAAAAACAGAGCTCTGGTGCGAAGAGTCGCGGGTTTAGGACGGGAAGGGGACAGGTGTTAATGGTTCACATGTGTTCTAACTTGTAAGTTTAACGAGCAACAACTTTAGAACACCGATTAAGGACAAAAGTTTTGTTTTTTCTGAGTCCGTGTTCCACGAAAATCGGTGACTACATGGTTTTAGTACGTTTTAGTTTTAATTGGTTGAACTTTTCCACTCACAAACAAGTGGGTAGAGAGAGGGTAGTTTTACCAAAGGGGTTCCAGAAATGCTTGAGAAGTGAGAGCTTAGGTTAGTTGGTTCTAGTTTCAAAAGTGTAGTAACACAGGAGATTGGAAGTTATATGTCGACGGATTGTTCGTTAACAAAGTTTCAAATTAAACGTGTTTTTCGGTTACGTTTCTTTCAACTTTAACGTACTAAGAGAGAACAGTCCTCTGACATAAGTTTCAAACTTCCAAGGGGTCCAAGAGGTCCAAGCGGTCCAGGGGGTCCAAGGGGTCGAAGGGGTGCAAGGGTTAAAAGAGGTTAAAGGGGTCAAAGGGTTTTGTTCCCGAAGTTCTTTTTTCTTTTCTCTTGGTAACTTGTTTTTCGCCCGCAAGGGATCCCAAAAAGAACCACACCAAGTTCAAGACAAGGGTTATGAAATTTTGCAAAAGAAAAGAGACGAGTAAGGGAGTAAGGGCCTCAAGAAACGTGTTCCACAAAGACTCGGTTGTACTTTGGTCCAGTTGTCGTTCGTTACAAAGCGAAACAATAAAGAAGACATTGATACTTCGTTTCAGAATATTCTTCGCAAGTGGCCTTGTGAACTGTGTTTTCAGGGGTGCTCCTTCACAGCGTTTGACAGGAAGAACACTGTCTGAAATGAGATGCAACTTCTTTTCTGATTTTGCGAAGTTCAGTCAAGAAGAATGGCTAAGGTGGGCAATCTTGAAGGCAGGCCAAAGAAGCCAAAAACTTTTGCTATTGGTTATGCCGATACTCTTGCATTTTCTCGAAGATACAAAAGGAGAGAAAATAAAACGAAAAGCCCAAAGTTTCAAAAGACGCTCAAATGCCAGGACAAAGTCCGATCAAAAACTTGGCAAAAAAAGCCTGGCCAAAAGATGGGTCAAGAGTTGAATCGATTTACGGCGCAATAAAGCAAGGACGAGAACTGAAGCACAAATTGCTTTTTCAATATTTAAATCGGCGGCGTGTCTTTTTCAAATTGTTCCAACATCAGCGTCAACATCAATATTTGCCCGGGTAGCAAGGGCGCAATGCAAAGTCCCGGGCCCGGGACCAAAAAATGCGCATCAAAGGCCAAAGCAAAGTCCAACTGACTTTCCATTCGTTGCGCTTTGAGCAAGTTACCCGTCATTGTACCTTGTCTTTTGCTTTGAATTTGTCATTTGCTGTTTCTTTGGCTTGGATTTTTCGTGAGGCCTTTCCTTGGTCTTAATGTTCCATTGCGTGCTGCATTGGGCTTTGAACTTTTTATTGGACTTAGTCTTGGGCACTTGGCTTTTCATTGGCCTTGGCCTTCTGCCGTGGAGTTTTTTTTTTTAAAAGAAAAAATCATGATTTGCCTTGGCCTCCGTGCTTTTCATTGGGTTTCACCATGGGCTGTGGATTATTTGTTTAAGTTTTTTTTGTTGTGTTCTATGCTTTAGGAGTTTGACTACCAACCTCTATTGTTCGAAGGGTCAAAGAGGTGAAACTGTAAACAAACCCCAAATCAACCTTAGATGTTCAACCAACTTTCAACAAAACCTGAAATTTCACCAATGCCAAATAACCTTTAAAATTTAAACCAACCCTAAAGAAGGCCAAACCCAAACCTACAAAACCATAAATATATTTTCGACAAACATCAACCCCAAATAAAACTCCAAACCAATTTTCAATAAAACCTTGCACCAATCTGAGACCAACCAGCAATAAGACATTGACCCAACCTTGAATCAACCCTAAACCATCCCGAAAAAACAGGTTTAAGCGATTTTATTTCAAACTCTAAACGTGTATCAAACAAAACCCACAATAAATGTACAACAAATTCTACACCAACATTAAACCAATCCGAAGAAAACCTTAAGCTAACGCTAAAACTAACGCTAAACCAAACCCCAAATCAACTGTAAAATACAACCCTCAACCAAGCCTAAATAAAACTTTACACCAACCGAAAACCAACCCTAAACAAATTGTAAATTAACAACAAGCAATCCAAATACCTTCAACCATGCAGAAACAAACCCTACAGCAGCCCTGACAAAATTTTATTTGAACCAACCCTAGAACTAAGCCGAGTATAACTAAATAACAGCATTCAGTTACTAAACTAAACCAACATTCAATAGCACCAGCCCCAACAAAGTTTCTACCTGAACCAACCCCAAAAGCCAAACTGCTGTGGGCACCATCGAAATGGCAGCTGCTAGCTCCAAAAATCTACGATTCCAGCAGAAATAGAAATTTCTATAGTTTCAAAAATCCCCAGTGAATTTATTTCCATACATCCAAAGCCCATGAAACTCACTAAATCATCATCATCCATGAGTCTTCCAGGAGCGCGGCAGAGCCCGCGTCGTGGAGGTCGAACTCAAGGACAGCACGGCGCAGGGGAGGCGGTCAGCCCGGCAGGGGGGACCACATGAATTATGTTTTACCAATATCGAATCAACTATGATTCATCCACTATTATTCGCCAAGTATTTTTCATCAACTACTAATCATCCACTGTTTTTCATCAACTATTACTGATCAACTTCTATTCGTCAGCTATTATTCAACAACTATTATTCATCAACTATTTTGCATCAACTGTTATTTGCCAATTTTTTCATCAACTACTTTTCTTCAACTAGAATTGACCAACTATTATTCATCAGCGTTGTTTGGGCAACTATTATTCATTAACTATACTCATCAACTATTATTCACCAACTATTCGCCAACTGTTTTTCATCAACCATTACTGATCAACTGCTATTCACCAACTATTATTCATCAACGATTGTGGATCAACCATTTTCCATCAACCGTTATCAATATGTTTTCATCAACTATTATTCATCAACTATTATTAACCAATTATTTTTCATCAGCAACTGCTATCTATCCACTAGTGTTCATTGACTCTTACAAATCAACTTTTGTTCAACAACTACGATTCATCAACTGTTATTCACCAACTATTATTCATCAACCCAATTTTCATCAACTATTATTCACCAACTGTTTTTCATCAACTAGTATTCGCCAACATTTTTTGATATCAACTATTATTCATCCACTTTTTTCAGCAACTGTGATTCACGAACTATTATTCAAAAACTATTTTTCACCATCTATTCGTCAGCAACTACTGTTCACCAACTGTTAGTCATCAACTATTATTCGTAAACTTATTAACCAACAATTAGTCGCCACATATGGTTCATAAACTATGTTTCGTCAACGGTTTTTAACGAACAGTTATTAATTAATTAGCTATTACTCATCAACTATTAGTCATGAGCTTCTATTCATCAACCATTACGCATCAACTTTTGTTCACCAACTAATGTTCACCAACGATAATTCACCAACTAATATGAAATAAATAGTTTTGATCAACTAATATTAACGAAACAATTAAAGCAACTAATTCACCAACTATTTTAACCAACTATTTCCAACCAACTAATCTTAATCAAATATGTATCAACTACCATTATCGGTACTTATTGGCAATGCTCAATGCTCACTTAGCAATAGTTGATCTACATTACCAACAAATACCAACAATGGTTAATTATAGTCGATTGATATTGCCATGTGGACATGTGGATAGTTCATATTATAGTATAGTATAGTACTTATTTATACTCTGTTTGTTCAGCATTAATTCAAAGTCACTATATATTACTAAATTGATACTTATATTTGTGGACATCTATCAAGATTCGGTATATCATCGATAGTTCCAGGGTCATCCATGGTAATAATTAATGGTGAAAACTCACCGGTAATGGTACTTGTACGAATACTAATTGGAGGGTTCGTGGAGGGGTTGATGATGGAGGGGGTTTAATGGAGGGTTAATGGAAGGAGTTCATCGGGTCAAAATGGGTCAATTTAATTGAAATCACTGTTTGTGGGGACCTTGATTTTCAATCAACACCAACCACAGTCAAAATTTGGATGCTTTGGGTGTGGTAGAGTTACTTGCATTCAGGCCATTTGTTGGGGAATGTGTCGAGAAGTCCCATACCATACATGGAACCTGCGGGTAAATGTCAACGAATTACGCAACAATCGAGACACATCAAGAAGGAATACGGATAAACATATGACAACATTGAAAATATTGAGTTGTCTGAAAATGGGGTATGCGGTGTCCCAAAATCCATTGGCTTATCATTGTTTTCACTGTTAAAACGGGTATTTGGCGTAGTGCACCATTTTTAGACACAACCATATTGGTTTCAACGGTAAACAGGACAATCTTCGAGCCCACTTCACTGGGATCCCAGTGAAGGTGGGAAACATGTTTGTAGTGAGGAGGATGATGCTCCTCAAACAGCTTGGAATCTATAAGACGGACAGAATCTTTGATCGTCAAATTTCGAAAAATAGAATTGAAGAAGAGATATAAAACATGGTCACTTTTTTGGAAAACATAAGGTCAACTTGATAAATGATGACCAGCTTTGTGCTTCGCGAGGATAAACTTGATGTGGAGACAACAGCCGGGAGCTCCCAGAGACGGACCAGCGAATGTCTGATTGGGATCAGACCATTGGATCTTTGTTAACTTTTGGATGGTTTAGTTTCAGAATGACTAGCAAATTCGTTTTTCTAATTATTTCTGACGATTTCTGACCTGCACATCCTGCACTAAAATCACCAGATAGCTAGGGTTGATGTCATTGCCTGTCGGAGCTCCTGCTGCCCATGTGTTTATCAAAAAAATTGAACAATACCCTTAGCAATCTAACATGGAGTCTGAAAGATTTCGATGTGTAGAGTGTAGATGACTTTTTTGTTGTCTTGTTGAGGCTGGGGATTTTGCCCTGCCGCTATGCTAGAAAATCTCAGATCAGACACAAGCATATATATATATGATATAGTTATTGGAAACAGGTTGCATTATGTGAACATGGTTTGCCATTTATTCGACCTGGCCCAAAAATGCCCAAGAGATGATTTCAGAGTCTCATTGTTCCAGACGGTTGCTTGGAGTACTTAGCGTGGGTTTATGAGATACACGGCTTGACACGGCTTGCCCTATACCCAAATGTTGCTGGCAAGCTTTTGTGATTTGCATTTCGTCCCCAAAACTGAATGATGATGATCACAACTGTGGTATGCTTCTTAGGGGTGGACTGAAGTAACCTCAACCAGCTGACTTCCCCATGTGCAAATACCGCACTAAAATTATATATAGATTATATATTATGTATATTATTTTTCTTTGTACATAGTAACATAGCAGTAGAAAATAATAGAAAATAGATAACTATGGCATTTAACATGCATATACCATAGCCACAGCTATGGCATCCATGCCTCAATTCATCCAAGGCCAGTCGCAGCAAGGATCAGATCTTGGAGAGGTCCAAGGCCACCATGGAGGCGCGATCCGACGCGATCCGATGATCCCGAAGGATTTGATCCGACAGATAATGCATGGGATATGGATGGTTAATAATTAGTGGTTAATAGTGGTTAATAGCGGTTAATAGGCTATAAACCAACAATGGGAATATGATGATCTATACATATCTATACTGCTTGGTGCTTTGGAACATGGCGAACACATATATTTCCATTTCATATATGGGATGGAATATTCCTTCCCATTGACGAACTCATATTTTTCAGAGGGGTTGAAACCACCAACCAGTAATGATACAATGATATTCCTTATCCAACGGGAAAATGATTCTGTTTAAATTGGGATAACCATGATGATGGGTAAAATTTAATCACATTCTTATCCCGTTGTACTGTTTGACAAATATACATCCCCATTATAGAAGGAACCAGTTCCCATTCATCGTATTAGCAGAATATCGAGATAATCGGTTCATAAGCTTTGCAAAAGAATGACAATGGAACTGCAATAATGACGGTTTAATTTGGTGGGAGCATTGATGAGATCTATGTATATATTACTCTATTTTTCCAATTGGAAATCCACTACTTGGGGAATCTCGAAAGGGACTGTTTTAGACTTGTTTTTGGGGTTCCTGAAGCAAATTTGTAAGTTTATAGAATATAACTGGGCATATGACCATTGTTAGAGGGGCTGTATCTTATCCTTTTCCAATTTATGCTACTTTTGCTATTTCTACTACTTGTACTACTTTTGCTACTCTTACTACTTTTGCTTCTTTTGCTTCTTTTACTACTTAACTAATTTTACTACGTTGACTACGTTTACTACGTTTACTACGTTTACTACGTTTACTACGCTTACTACGTTTCCTACGTTTAGTACGCTTAGTACGCTTACTACGTTTACTGCGTTTACTACGTTTACTACGTTTACTACCTTTACTACGTTTCCTACCTTTACTACGTTTACTACGTTTACTACGTTTACTACGTTTACTACGTTTACTACGTTTGCTACGTTTGCTACGTTTGCTACGTTTACTACGTTTGCTACGTTTGCTACGTTTGCTACGTTTGCTACGTTTGCTACGTTTGCACGTTTGCTACGTTTGCTACGTTTGCTACGTTTGCTACGTTTGCTACGTTTGCTACGTTTGCTACGTTTGCTACGTTTGCTACGTTTTCTACGTTTACTACGTTTACTACGTTTACTACGTTTACTACGTTTACTACGTTTACTACGTTTACTACGTTTACTACGTTTACTACGTTTACTACGTTTACTACGTTTACTACGTTTACTACGT
>Ga0126342_10008894_pt1 | contig 17985 bp, 9 predicted proteins | sample Cyp1metagenome_FD_92528 | JGI IMG/M metagenome (GOLD analysis project Ga0126342, IMG submission 92528) | Coral microbial communities from Lord Howe Island, Old Settlement Bay, Australia - Cyphastrea 1 metagenome | ecosystem: Host-associated > Invertebrates > Cnidaria > Coral ... | reverse complement strand
GATGCCATTTATCTTGACCATGGCGACCGGGCTCTTGGCAGATGATGCCATACCCTCCGGTGTCATCATGGCTGGGGAAATCCTGGACATTTTGGGCATCTAGAGATGGGAAAATCATTGAAGTATGGTTGGTGTTTTTTTTCCGGTGATTTTTGAGTTCCAGAGGGTAAGAATAGGGGGCTCTGGGATTCAAAGCATTCATCACATAAAGTACAATTGAAGAAACTGGGTGGAAAATTCACCAGACACGTAGATGATTGACTGGTCGGCACGATTTTTTTTTTAATGACCAGGTTCGAACTGGATTGGAAAGCATGCTGGATTAGTCAACCCATGGCTGATCAGTTTGGGGGACCTCTGTTTTTTTGGTGGCGGAATTAGTTACGTATATATTATATATACATATATATATATACATACATATAATATCATGGCATTTCATTATTTTTGGGACCCTCCTATTGATCGTAGATTCTCATCCTGCGTCCTGTGCTAACTGATTTCATGGTAACCCGTTCGCTGCAGGTATTGTTCCCATCAATAAACCAAGGGTTTCGGACATCGGCCAACGATTTGGTACCAGGAATAAGGGACTATCTGGTTGGATGATCTAAGCTCAAACTGGATGGTTCAGTGATACCACAGTTCATTCGCGAAGTTGGCTTACAACAAACAGTTTTCTGATGTGTTTATGATGTATTTTCTCACACATCTGTAGTTAATGTTAATAAAACAATCATACAAACCAACCATATTTTGATGTTTTATGCCATTTATAGTAAATTTAAAGTAAATTTTGGGATGGTGGATCCTGCTTTACAAACATTCTACGAGAACCAGGGTACCCGCGGCGAGGTCGGCGTTCAGCCGTTTGATGGCGCCGACGTCAAGGACGACCGGGTGCGATGAGAACGGAGGAATCTAACCAAGGGAGAATGAACCAACCTTATAGTTGGTTGAAAATGGTGAGGACCACCCAAGAAACATTCAAATGGTACCCAAGTCAACTGCCCAGGTGTTAACATGAATCCAGGTACCCTCCATGAGAGTGGGACATTCAATCACCAGCCTCCCGTGCATTATGGATCAGCTTAACGGGGCAATAATCTGCCCAACATGCTAAAATATGAGAAGAAGTGAACCCCACTGTCTGAAGCTATTTGAAAACTGTCTTAGTTCGGGATGAGGAAGGCTTAAAGTTGGAGCGCGGTGCGAGGCTGTGTGGTATTTCGGGACGTTGGTTCAGGATGGGTTTGCAGCGGTGCAACTTGGAGAGCGGTTTCCGCAAATTTCAAAACGATGTGAGATGAAATCTTAGGATCTGAGGTATCTTAAGGCAGTGATTCAGAGGTTTGAACCGAAGGGTTCGGGGTATGCATTCTGCAATTTGAACGCTGTACAGGGAAGATAAAGGTACACACACAAGCAAATAATATGTATTTATTTATATATATATATTATATATATAACTAAACATGCAAAACTGGTATTGAAATTCTGAAATCAGGGTCCGTTTCAAGAAGACACCAGGTATGAGAAATTCAGCAATCCAACCCTGATTTGGATGTCTACGAATCCGACCATTCCTCAAGTATCCCAAGCACATTTTGTTAGCCTATGTTAGGCTTACAGGCTTTCATCCTGCCTGCAAAAAGCGTGACTGGACTTTACCCCATGTCAGGCCTAAGGTTTTTATTTTTTGCATTTTTTTAATCTTGTGAAACTACCACCAAGATGCGACATGTCAAACCATAGGTGTTCATCTTTGCCAAAATGCATTGGCCAGAGCTGAGCACCTATGGCCTGACCCTGAGTAACACACCCAACGAGGATGTTGATGAATTCTTCGACAACAACCACGGCGCATCTTTTGGTTCACAGCTGGGAATTGATTCAAAGTTTGGGTCACGTGGAACAAAACAATTCTACTGTTCTTGCAGGTGGGGCCTGTCAAAACCAAGTAGCCGGCCAGCAGCCCTAAACGTAGATGGGAAAGACATGGATTCGCTTCCGCTACAACTTGGAAAGTTCCAATGAATTGGCAGGACAATTCATCCATAGCCATGCCATTGCTGTCAGGACACCTGATGCACGCAGCGTGTGAAGATGCTTTAATTGCAGCGTCCTTAGTGCAAGACTTTTCGTGCATATCATCGACTGGTGAGCTGGTGTGCATAGCACAAGGCCTTGGAAATCGTGAGTGCAGATTCCACAGCATCTGCCATGCAACAATGAGTCAACCGTATTCACTAGTGAGAGATTGTTGCGTGCCGGTGCCAAGTACGCTGAAGGATGGAGACTCAGACAACACACATACACAGTGCATTTGCCGTCAATTTGATTGCTCAAACAGATGTAGCTTAATGTTTTATATAGATTTGATTGATATGCTCAGCAAAGAGCTGTTGCAGGATGAACTTTAATTCCGTTTGAGATATGCCTCCTCAAAGTGTGGTCTTGAAAATCCGTTATCCATGCAAAGAAGCAGAGAGGAATGCGAGAATGCGTCTGACATTTGAGAGTTGGCCGCAAATCAATGTAGAAAAATAATGGCCAAAGATTCAAGAAAAGCTCCAGAAGCTGAGACAAAGAGAGAATTTGGAGGACTATACCGTCCATTACTACAGCCCTTCTGAGCACCTGGAGTTGAGGGATTCCAGTCTGGCAGACTTGCCGCAGTGGGTCGATCCGAATTCGCAAGAAGTCTCTGTGCCGCTGCGTTTTGTTCCGCCCATTTTGCTGGATGGCGCGGATGGTGCGACTGCTTACGATCTATGTCGTTGTTTGGGTCGTGGAGGATTTGGAGTGGTGTTTGAAGTCAGAGACCGAGTGACAAACACCCGCCTTGCACTGAAGATGTCTTTGCCTCATGAGAAGTCACGGCGAAGTATGGAGAACGAAATTGAGACTCTTCTTGGGCTGGACCACCCAAACATCATTCGACCTTTGGGCAAAGGTCATGTATTGGACGCTGAGCATGGCCGCCTCCCTGCTTTCCTGATGGAGTTGGGAAAGTATTCCGTCGCGGCATTGGAGACTGAACGCTACAAAAAAGCTGCTGCCAAAGCTGTGGTGAAGCAGGTGGCACCCGCCCTACTTTATCTGTATGACAAAGGTTTTGGGCATATGGACTTGACTCCTTCCAACATTCTCGTGACCAAGGAGAGTGACTGCGGCGGCGAACTGCAGTTGGAAGTCAAACTGATTGATGCACGTGGTGCTGGAGAGCTTGGAAAACATGTTGTAACCCAAAATACCAAGGATTATTCAAACCCTGTTTTGTTTCAGCACAAAGTGCAGCTTGAGGATAGAAGTTCACACTGCTCCCAGCCTCCGATAAGCTCCTGTCAAGACTTGTACAGTCTCATCAAAACAGTGCGTGAACTCGCAGGTTCGCATTTCATCACGGTCCTGAACTTGTTGGACGACTTGAGCAGAGCCAAGAGATTTGGAGACAACGAAGATGCAGTCCTTGAGGGTGTGGAGTTCCAGCCGCAACAAGCACAGTTTCGAACAATTTTCAGTCTGCGCAGAAAAGCGTTCAAAGTGGACACGGGACCTAGTACCCTGCATCTGAGCAGCGAGTTTTTGCGAAACAAACTGGATGAAACAGAAGGCGAGCTCATCATGAGCCAGGAGGCTTCAGGCAGTCAGGACATTTTTCTGAAATTTGCGTTGTTAGAGTTGATGGCAAAGAAGAGATTTTGGCCTGAGCAGTGGGAAGATTTAGAGTTTGTTCTTGAAGCAGTGAAAGAGCATGGGTGTGCTCTGATGTTTGCATCTGGGCAGCTTCGAAATGACCGGCAGTTCGTAACGGAAGCTGTGCGGCAAAGAGGCTCAGCCCTTCAGTTTGTCTCAAAGGATCTGCAGAGCGACAGGGAAATTGTGTTGGAGGCAGTGCGACAGGACGGCACTGCGCTGCAGTTTGCTGCAAAGAACTTGCATAGAGATGGTGCTATCGTGTGGGCAGCAGTTCAGCAAAATGGTTCTGCACTTCAGTTTGCTTTTGAGGACTTGCAAAGTAACAGGAAGCTGGTGCAGGAAGCAGTTCGCAAGTCTGGCCGTGCCATGCAGTTTGCCTCAAACAAATTACAAAATGACAGGCTGCTTGTGCTAGAAGCCGTTAGACAGAATGGCTCTGCCCTACAGTTTGCTTCAAAGGTTTTGCAAAGTGACAGCTTGGTTGTGGAGACAGCAGTTCGCAGTTTCAACCCATCGGTGCTTGAGTTTGCTTCAGACTTCATGAGGCAAGTGGTGAAGCTGAATGGTAATGCCTTTGAATTTGCCTCTGAGGCCCTGAAAGAAGATCCCGAGGCTGTCTTGGATGCAGTCAATGAGCATTACGCTACTTTGAGGTTTGCTTCGAAGGATTTGCGAGAGGACAGGGACTTCATCCTGGAAGCTGTTCGGTGGAACGGCTTTGCCCTTCGATTTGCTTCACCAGAAATTCAAAATGATAAAGAGGTGGTTCTGCGAGCGATCGAGCAGCGATTGCAGCATGGTGACTCTAGTGATCTAAGTGTCCTTGATTTTGCCGGCGAAGATGTGAGAAATGACAGGGACGTAGTATTGCAAGCACTTGAAGTCAATGCCAGAGCCTTTCGGTTTGCACCACAGAACTTGCAAGGAGACAAAGAGGTTGCGCTCAAAGCCATTCGTCAGCAAGGCTCGATGCTGGAATTGGCTTCTGAGAGCTTGCGGAGTGACAGGGAGGTGGTGCTAGAAGCCGTTCGACGCTATGGCTCCGCTCTTCAGTTTGCTTCAGAGACCTTGCGGAGTGACAAGGAGGTGGTGCTGCAAGCACTTCGAGGCCATGGCCACGCTCTTCAGTTTGCTTCAGTAGATTTGAAAGCTGACAGGGAGGTTGTGCTGCAAGCAATTCAACATCAGCAGCCCTTGCGGCATGCAGAAGGGGGAAATGAGCGCTGGTGGCATGCAGAAAGGGGCAATGATGTGCTTCAGTTTGCCTCACAAGACTTGCAAGGTGATACGGAGCTTGTTCTGCAAGCAGCTGTACGAAACATCACCGTGCTTACATTTGCACCAGTGAAATTGCTCGGTAACAAAGAGTTTATGCTGCGAGTGGCTCGAAGCTGTTTCTTCTACAAGGTTTTCCACGGTGACCGGCATGAGTTTTTTTCCCGTGGACGATTTTCTGATCGATACGACCCAGCGTGGAACCATAGAGGGTTTGAACATCTCTTGATGGAACAGCTGCAGGGATTCCAAGGTGCTTTCGATTTGCTTCGCCATTTTCTTCAATATGCGTCGAGGGATCTTCAAGATGACAGGGATTTCATCCAGCGAGCAGCTGACATTGCCAAGCATTTTGCCACGACCGACTCGTGGCATGATGAACTGGATCTAGTGCTGAAGGCAGTGCGCCCTGGTTTGCTTCTTGAATTTGCGCCACAGAAATGGCAAAACCACCAGGGGGTCGTGCTGGAAGCAGTTCGACAGAATGGCTTTGCTCTTCAGTTTGCTTCAGAGGATTTGAAGGCGGACAAGTTGATCGTGCATCATGCATATCAGCAGAATCGTGATTCTTTGGAGTTTGCTTCAGCGGAATTGCGTAGGACTTCGAAGAGACAACCATGTGAGATTTTGTAGCGTAATTGTTTTTGCCAGGTTTCACATAGTTTCACGATGTTTCACATTAGTGATTAGATTAGACCGGAGAGTTGACAAATTGGATGATGACGTTGCTGCTTCATTTTGACAGTTGGGTTTTCAGATGGTACCGACTCGAAGTTATTTCCCTCAACCCTAATTTACTTTCCGGGAAATGCCCCTCGAAGATTCGAAATCCATACCTTTTCATTTGGGGATCCTTTCAGCTTGACATCTGACGACCGGGCTCAGGTGGATCGTGGGAGCCCAGGGGATCCGGCTCGGGGCTCACTGGCCGCACTGGGAGATTTGGTTCACAGAAAAACGGATGATAAGCAACGAACATTGTCGATCACGCATAGGGATTACTGTATTAGTATGGCATATAGATGCTTATATTGGCGGAACATGGGATGTGACACCAATGGTAGATCCTACTGCATGGATGTATAAATGGGGTGATATACGTGATGCTGATATGTGGTTAATTTTTGCCGACTAAGAAAAATGAATAAATCATTTCGAATCCACAAAAAACAAGGGGTTCTGGGATCTCCATGTTCGGAAGGGAACATCATTGTTTTCTTTGACAAAGATAGGTTGGTTAATGGTGAACCACTGTATAGATGGGGATATATATATACACAATCTGCACATAATTGTGATGGGGATTCAATCACCAATGATGCATGGATCCTGCGATGATAGTCCCAGTTGACTCAATTCTGAGGCGGATCATCTTAGCACGTATGCCATATTTTAGACTAGATTGGCAAAAAACCACCTTCCATTGTCCATTGTCAATACACTAGCTCTTCATATGTATCCCGGATATGACTAAACGGATTGCTGTGAAAAGGCAACGATTTCAGGATACAGATGGATACATCGAGGGAGTGGGATAACATCGCATCACATCATCCTGGCAGGCTGAGATGGAAACCGTCGCTACAAAAATCGCGCAGAAAAGAGACACTGCCACACTGCGAGAGTTTTCAATGAGATGTTTCGTATATTGTCATATAATCATTTAGTCATAGTTCATACTGATATTCATAGTCAAAGTCGTAATCATAGTTATAGTCATAGTCATACTCAAAGTCGCAATCATAGATTATAGTCATAGTCACAGTCAAAGTTGTTTCAGCTGGCTGTTCCCGGCTACATCAATTGCGATGACCACCTAAAGAGTCCAAGCCAATCTGCGGTGTCTGAAAATGGGCATTTTTACCCCGAAAAATTGCCGTTTTCACAGGGACAATGAAGATCAACATGCCCGGGGTGCCCAATTTTCAGAGCCCAAGCATCGATGGATTGGGGGACTCTGGTTATTTAACATAGCTAAGGTAAAAAGATCCCATTTATAGATGATTTGTGATGATTTGCCTTTTAAACACGGTGATTTTCCATAGCTATGTTAAACAACCGGAGGGTAATCTCTCGGCATTTCCGTAGATTTTGCCTTCCACATCTGGGAACAACTTGGCACTGGACCGACCAGTGTTGATCTGGTGCAAATGGGGCAAGAAAAAGGCAACTTATGATGCCCTGGTTTAGTATATATAGTTGAAAGCTGCTGGTTTATGGTTTTTATAATGCAATATAGTAAACTATACTTAACACTATGGCCATATATCCGCTTCACAATATCCCCAGTTGGATTCATGGGTTAACACTAAGTTGCGCGGGACACATCCAAAATCTCCGGCAACGATTTGGCTCAGCACGCAGTCTGCGGCTGTTTCCACCCGGCAGGCGGTGGATCGGTGGATCTGGCTGATGGGTCATTCCATTGTGGGATTCACAAAACCACTATAATGAAGTTCTAAAGATGGTGGGATGACCATAAAACATGCGTATGTATATATATATAATAATATATATATATGTAGATACAGATAGCATACTTTTTGACTTATATTATGATATATCTTCTCATGTTCCCATTGTATTCGCATTATTGTTGATCTCATCCTATGGTCCTCCCAATTAATGCCATTTAACTTGACCATGGCGACCGGGCTCTTGGCAGATGATGCCATACCCTCCGGTGTCATCATGGCTGGGGAAATCCTGGACATTTTGGGCATCTAGAGATGGGAAAATCATCGAAGTATAGTTGGTGTTTTTTCCGGTGATTTTTGAGTTCCAGAGGGTAAGAATAGGCTCTGGGATTCAAAGCATCACATAAAGTACAGTTGAAGAAACTGGGTGGAAGATTCACCAGACATGTAGATGATTGACTGGTCGGCGCGATTTTTTTTTTAATGACCAGGTTCGAACTGGATTGGAAAGCATGCTGGATTAGTCAACCCATGGCTGATCAGTTTGGGGGACCTCTGTTTTTTTGGTGGTGGAATTAGTTACGTATATATATATATACACATAATATCATGGTATTTCATTGTTTTGGGGACCCTCCTATCGATCATAGATTCTCATCCTGGGTATCTGTGCTAACTGATTCCATGGTAACCCGTTCGCTGCAGGTATTGTTCCCATCAATAAACCAAGGACCAAGGGTTTCGGACATCGGCCAACGATTTGGTACCAGGAATAAGGGACTATCTGGTTGGATCATCTAACCTCAAACTGGTTCAGTGATGCCCCAGTTCGGGAAGTTGGCTTACAACAAACAGTTTTCTGATGTGCTTATGATGTATTTTATCACACATCTGTAGTTAATGTTAATAAAACAATCATACAAACCAACCATATTTTTGATGTTTTATGCCATTCATAGTAAACTTAAAATAAATTTTGGGATGGTGGATCCTGCTTTACAAACATTCTACGAGAACTACGGTACCCGCGGCGAGGTCGGCGTTCAGCCGTTTGATGGCGCCGACGTCAAGGACGACCGGGTGCGTTGAGAATGGAGGAATCTAACCGAGGGAGAACAAACCCTTTTCTGAACCTTAGTTGATTGAAAATGGTGAGGACCTCCAAAAAGCGAGAAATCTCATTGGTCATTCAAATGGTACCCAAGTCAACAGCCCAGGTGTTAACATGAATCCAGGTACCCTCCATGAGAGTGGGATATTCACCAGCCTCCCGTGGATTATGGATCAGTTTAACGGGGCAATAACCTGCCCAAACAACATGCTAAATATGAGAAGAAGTGAACCCCTCTGTCTGAAGCTATTTGAACACTTTCTTAGTTCGGGACGAGGAAGGCTTAAGGTTGGAGTTCCACTCAAAGAAAACTAATATTATGAGAGACAGGATATCATAGAATGATGTTCAGAGTCTCTTGTGTATCATTCAAGGCAGGTGGCCTTGGAAACTACAAGCATGTCAGGGCTGCGATCCAGGCAATCTTCATGCCGCAGAGTTCTGTTGGTCACTGGGACCACCTGGTGCCCCCACGATTGATGAAGAATCCCTCGGTTCTTCAGTGCAAGCCAAACTACAAACCGTCCAAGTCTTGGCAAGTGGTGACACTGCGGTCGCAAACCATACACAACATATCAAATCCCAGTTTCCAGGGACCATTGTGATGTGGCAAGAATATATGATTGAATTGATTGAAAACCCTTATATAATATACATACATATATATATATACATATGTATATGTATAATACCAGTAGTACCGCACAAGGCGGTGGCGGAAGTTTCAAAAATTAGGAAACCTATAGGAGAGGTTGGTTGTTGCGAATCACGGATGGCAGAGCGAATCCAGTGATGGACCGACAGGTGGTTGGAGTTGTGTTTTTTGGAGCGGTTGCAATGGTTGCAGTGGTCACCTTACCACAACTGCTGGATGCAGTGTGGCGTAGTGCAGTTGCAGTTGTAGCTGTAGTTGTAGTGTAGGTATCGTAGCGTAGTGGAGCTGCAGTTGTAATGTAGTGCAATTAGTGTAGTTGCCAGCGCAGTTGCAGTTGTAGCCGTGGTGTGGTGTAATTAGTGTAGTGTAGTGCAGTGTAATGTCGTGTTGTGTTGTGTAGTGTAGTATGTGTAGTGTAGTGTAGTGCAATGTAGTGGTAGTTGTAGTTGTAGTTGCAGTTGCAGCTGCAGTTGTAGTTGTAGTGTAATGCAATGTAATCAGTGTAGTGTGGCGTTGTGTAATGTAGCGTGGTTGTACATGCAGTTGTATTTGCAGTTGTGGTAGCAGTAGTTGTTGTAGTTGTTAGTGTAATGGGTGTAGTGTAATGTAATTAGATGTAATTAGTGTAGTGTAGTGTAACTAGTGTAGTGTAATTAGTGTAGTGTAATGTAGCGTAGTATATTTGTATTTGTAATTGTAGCAGTAGTGTAGTGTAGTGGCAGTTGTAGTTGTAGTTGCAAGTGTCTATCTATCTATCTTTTTATCTATCTATCTTTCTATCTGTCTATCTATCTATTATCTATCTATCTATCTATCTGTCTTTCTGTCTGTCTGTCTGTTTGTCTGTCTGTCTGTCTGTCCATCCATCCATCTAGCTATCTATCTATATATCCATTCATCTATCTATCTATCTATCTATCTATCTATCTATCTATCTATCTATCTATCTGTGTATCTGTGTATCTACCTATCTACCTATCTACCTATCTACCTATCTATCTAATCTATCTATCTATCGATCTATCTATCTGTTTGTCTGCCTGTCTGTCTGTCTAACTGTAAGCCTGAAAACGCAGCAATTCTTAGAGACTTCTTCAATTTTGAACTTGGCAACATCCAAAACGAAGCAATTATGCGAGACTTCCTCAATTTTTGAACTTGACAACATCAAAAACGAAGAACAATGTCGACGAGCCTTCCTCAATTTTTGAACTTGACAACATCAAAAACGAGACAATTCTGCGAGACTTCCTCAATTTTAGAAGTTGACAACGTCAAAAACGAAACCATTCTGCGAGAGCGAGACATCCTTCAAAAATTGAAAGTTGAGTGCAGAGCTGACGACCTCGCACCAATGCGTTTTGCGATTTTCCACTCCATCTGTGTAAAGTGCTGCGCCTGCCACGTTTTGGAAATGCTACAAAACTCTCACGTTTTGCTCACTTTTGACAAGGTGCACAATCCCTTGCACCTGCCACGTGAAACGACATCTGAACGTCCAAAAGTGCTCCGTACCCCACAGTTTTTTGCACTTTTGACTTCGAAATGTGCTTCGCACCACAACGGCGTGCACTTTTTCGACATCTCAACTTCCAAAAGTGGTCCGGACGTGGCGTGTTTTGTACATTTTGACTTCGAAACCCGCCGCTTTAGCGAGCCTACTTTTCGACCCTCCAGAGCCACAAATCATTGGAAAAACATAATGTTTCGCGACTTTCCTACCTTTTCGCGCACCTGGATCTTCTTTCTTCGGAGACTTTCTCTTTTTGATCTTCTTTCTTCTTCTCTTCCCATCTCTGCTTTTCATCTGTCCATATTGTCGGAAAGTTGACTTCTAAACTTCCTTCGATTATACATCCACGCGCACCACATATGTACGTGTATACATATATAACATATGTATATTTATATATTTACATATTTCATGTCATTACAGACATATGTACATATATACCTACCGCCCGACCGAGCGATCGACATCGGCATCCCCCTTGAGCCAGGAATCCTGGAACTCGGTCCAGTTCAACTCGCAGTCGCGCAGCCAGCTCAGCCAAATCGATCGGTCGTTTGTTTCGTTCTTGGGCAACATCGATTGGTAAAATCGAACGGGCCAATGTGGATGGATTTGGCCATTTTTGTTGGCACCAATTCTGATTGAGTCAAAGAATCAGCTACAAATCAGCTTCAACCATCGGTGAAATTTGGTAGTTCAACTTGGCCGTAGCCTACTGGCAATACTTGGTGAGTTGAAGGGTTTTGTTGATCGTTCTATCCCATTTCCGTTGGCGAAAAACCACCATGATGGCGCCATGCTTGTTGATAGACATGAGTGTTGGTATATAGTTGTAGATGCGTATCCATATTTATTCGTTCGTTCGTTCATTCATTGATTTGGTTGGATATGGTGAGTCCTCCGTTTTTGCTGGCTATGCATCATATTGTCTTTGAAGCTGAGCATTGTCCGAAAAAATATTTCCGGAACGCCTGGATTTTGATGGTGAATAATTTGGTTTCCGCTGACATTTTCAATGGCAAGCCTCACCATTTTTCTGGTATATATATATATATTATATAATATGCATACGGTGGATGGTTGCGAAATCCTGCGCCAGTTGATAGATGGTTTATATATTCCATTATTTTGTTGGGGTCTCAGCCATCCGTTTGGTGATGCAGGATTTCTTCCATTTCTTCCATCCACAGTATATCAACAGTTTCACTTCATCAAGTGATTTGCATCTTGCTGTTTGAACCCCCCTGATGCTTTCTCAGGCAAAAAATGGCGCCCAAAATCTGGGATGGGTAAATAGACGTGGAGGTTTCCTAAAATGGGGGTACCCTCAAATCATACATTTTAATAGAATTTTCCATTATAAACCATCCATTTTGGGGTATCCCCAGTTCAGGAAGCCCCCGGGTGCCTTTTGTAGACTGTTTGGCACCCCTTTTTTAGTCTACTAAGATAGGCCATGGCGCCAGTTTCCTGTTTAGTAGCTGGGTTATAACCCATAAAAATATGCCCAATAAAAAGGGGTGAGCTAAGTACTGACCCAGTTGCAAACCAGTTAGCTACAGTTAAGTAACCACAGCCCATCTTTCCAGCACAGATATTTCATGGTTTATCAATGTTTATCATCCTTTTACCTATTCAAATAGCTATAAGCTGGTGTAAATCCCAAATAGGTTTGTCTGAAAATTGGCTATCCTGTAGTTTCCCATAGTTTCCCATGGTTTGTCATCATCTTCCATATGAAATAGCTAATTTTTGGGGTAGGCCCTATTTCCAGACACACTCAAATATCAGATTGTGTGTGAAAAATATCCCAGGATATCCCCATGATTTTCCTTTCTACTCCCATAAACCCTGGCAAATTCCATATTTTTTGAACAAATCCCATCAATATCTTTAGTGGATTCAATAGATTGGTACCTGAAATGTCCATAGAATTCACTGCTAGACCTCTAAGGTGCCATCGAGCCCCGTGACCCTGCGGGCTCACACGCCTCAGACGCCTCAGACGCCGCGTAGATGTGGAACTGGGTACGGGATGCCCAGTGATTTGTAGCCATTTATGGATGGCGGGTCTTCACCAACAAGACATGGGATTTCACCAACAAATCTTGGGATTTCACCAAGCATGGTGGTTTAGTCAGTTGATTTTATGATAGGTCAGTTGGTTGATAAATACAGCATGCTTGGATTTATGGACATGGGATTGCTGGTGGTTGATCATGATTTTCCACACAAAGAGACTACCATTTGGATCTATTTTGGGGGCCAACCACATTTTTTTTTGAAAGACCCAGAAAAATCGAACTGACAATAGTACTATGGCATTTTTTTAATTTTTATAATATATATATATAACGTGAAGATTAGAGACCATTGGTATTAATTGGTCTTAATTGGTACGGGCTTTGGGGTTTGGAGGCCAACCCAATGATCTTCCCATGGGATGAACATCCAGCTGGCTACCAGTGATTTTATGTGAACGGCCCAGGGGGTATCGGTACTTGGGTTTTGAGACCAGCCAACAATGGGATGTCTTATGTTGTGAGATGCCATGTGATAGAAGCAAGAATTTGATATTGGGTCTTGGATGTCTTGGGGTTGGGTTGGATTCATCGGGATGTTCCTTTCACATATAGGATTTAATGGGCTTAGGGTTTGAGGGTCCAGCCAAGGTCTGTCTAGCATGGGATGATCAATCCTCGATTTGGTTAACCACTTTTGGCGGTGTCCTTAAATTGAAGTGGTTGAATGAAAAAACACCATGAGAATAGATGATTTCTGACCAGCTGTGCACATGATTTATTGCTCTCACTAGTAAAATTTCTTCTGATGGTCAAGCCTCCTACTGTGGCTGTTCAGGTTCGTGGGTTTGTTTTCACCTTATGATTGGCTTAGGTCACTGTGGCTAAATTTCGTTTTGCCAGAACTTGGTTGTCATCCAAAAACGGGATTCCTGCGAAATTTCATGACGGGCCCAACATCTAGGAAGTCTAGGATGTAGCGCGAAAAAAGGCATGTCTATGAGTCAAGAATTAGGATCGCTGACTCCGCAGATTTCGACTTTTTTGAGTATCAAACAGCCAAGCTTTTGTCAACTTTATCCTTGCTACCTACCCATGTTGTATACTCACGGGCTTGTACCTAGATCAGGTGTCGAAATTATTCTTTTTACGGAAGACAACAGATGGAATGCCAAAAAGGAAAAAAACAGCTGGAAAACAAAATGGTTGCAAAAACAACAGATAGAAACATGCAAAATACCCCACGCTTGTCCAACATTTATATGCCTAGAGCATCCTATCACATTGCAGGTGTGTACTTCTGTCAGTGTTGGGAACTGATATCAATTGGGAAAGCAGTCAAGGTATTCATGGAATGGGGGAGGCTAGGGGGGCTTATGGATAAGGCTGGATAAGCCATGGTTAAGGATGATCATTCTCAGAAAGGTTTGACCTGGATTTTGGGGGGTTGGGGGGCGAAATGCTAAGGCTTAATAGGGGCTTTATCCAAGGCTTAAATGATAAGCCTAGGAGAAGCCCTAAGCCAGAATCACCAAGCTATTTGCCGACCCCCCAAAATGACCCCTCAGGGCCCCAAATTGCCAAAATTGCCAAAATTGAGGAAAAATAATGAGCACACATTGCAATCACTGCAAACATCCTAAGGCCATTTGTGTTGTGGCTTAGATCACCCATCCCTTTCAATACGCATTGGATAAGGAAGTTCAGCTATCCATGGGGAATCAGACCTTAATAAGGCCTTAAAGGATAACCCCTTAGTAAGCCTTAGTAAACCCATAATAAGGGTTCATAAGACCGTAAATGGCCTTAATAGGGGTTTATCATTTCCCAGCCTTATCAGGAGCTTAAATGATAAGCTTAGACCCCCCTCAAACTTTCCCCCTTACTCCATGATATATATATATACGTATATACACACATATATATATATATAAATATTCACCAGAAATACAGACACACACACACATATATATATATATGTATACACTCTATCGACACATACATATACTATATATAGATACATATATTCATGTAGAGAGATATGTCCATACATAAGAGACACTGACTTAAAAAAACATAAGATACACATGTGTATATATACGTATATGTATAGACAATAAATATTTATAGGTGTAAAAAAGTTAGCCATATGTATACATATAAGACATTCTTTTTTACAGACTAAAAGTCATTGTCATGCACACTTGCATGTGTTTGCACATCATTGTTTTAAAGATTGGCGCCGGCCTGTGAAATGCACTCCTGCGAGCTGGAGTTTTGCAGATTGTTTGTTCTGTCCTCTCAGGCTGCTGTTTTGGTTTTGTTGTTGTGTTGTGTTGTTTTTGTTGTTTTTCTTGGTGTGTGTGTGTGTCTGCATGGGTGTGTTTGTGTCCGTGCATTTCCTGTTGTGGCCTACTGGACCTTTCCAACCCCAGTAGAAGGTCAGTGCCCACTTGGGCATGGAGCACGAGCTTTTGACGGGCTCCCTTCCGTGGGACGAGGAGGATGAGAGCCTTTGGCCGCATCTAAGGGAGCTGGCACCCAGCTTTTCTTCTGAAGATTGAAGCGGTCCAAGGATTGGCGAGAAGATCGTCCGGAAGGTGGCCACCTGCGCGGAGGCAGGAGGAGTTCATCACTGCGACGTGCTTGTTGTCAACCCCTGCTGGCAGGAGCTCGCTGAAGAATGCCCGCGGCTGGGGTCCTTCTGGGACCACTGCCGTGGGCTAGGGCCGGAGGAGCTGGCGGATTACGGCCTCCTCCGGAGTATCTTGGTGAGTTTTTTTTTCCCCCGTTGCGCGCTTGTTTTGCCTATGATTTTTGTGCCCGGTGGATTCTACCTGTGCTTGCCGGCACCCTTTTTTTTTCGCCACTGCCTCAACGAGCTGATCAAATTTTGTGCATGACATTCGTTTCTCCTTACAAGGCCCGGATCTTTTGAGAACATGTGCGCAGGATGGAGAAGGAAAATCTGTGAGTCAGCCGCGCTGCAAGGTTCATCATGTTCCAAGCAAGCAATCAAAATTGAGACACCGTTTTGTCAACAATGCTGGGAATTCACATGGAGGCTGCAGGTTTCGGCCGTATATTACGCTCCAGCATGATTGCTGTCTATGGCCCACATTCAGGAAAGCAACCGGTTTCGCGAAACCACTTTGCGGGCCATGTGCGAGTTGGTGCAGAACATGCACAAGAAGTATCATGATTGGACTGCTTGCGAGGAAGATTTCCTGTCGAAATATGGTGCAGCCAAGTGCCTAGTCCATTTTCCGTTTCTCTTTGTTTAGCTATCGAAATCCTATTTTTTTTCACGAAGGAAGTTTAGAAGTCAAACTTCCGAGGTTCGATCGCCAAAAACTGAAGTAAAATGGTACTTCCGTGTGCAAAACGTGTCTGTGTGTAAAAGCTCCTGCGTGTAAAAGCTTCTGTGTGTAAAAATGTCTGTGTGTACAAGCTTCTGTGTGTAAAAGTGTCTGTGTGTAAAAGCTTCTGTGTGTAAAAGCATCTGTGTGTAAAAGCTCCTGTGTGTAAAAGCTCCTGTGTGCAAAAGCGTCTGCGTGTAAAAAGCTTCTGTGTGTAAAAGGTTCTGTGTGTAAAAGCGTCTGTGTGTAAAAGCTTCTCTGTGTAAAAGCTTCTGTGTGTAAAAGTGTCTGTGTGTAAAAGCTTCTGTATGTAAAAGCTTCTCTGTGCAAAAGGGTCTGCGTGTAAAAAGCTTCTGTGTGTGAAAGCGTCTGTGTGTAAAAGCGCCTGTGTGTAAAAGCTTGTGTGTGTAAAAGCTTCTGTGTGTAAAAGCTCCTGCGTGTAAAAGTTTCTGTGTGTAAAAGTGTCTGTGTGTAAAAGCTTCTGTGTGTAAAAGTGTCTGTGTGTAAAAAAATCTGTGTGCAAAACCGTTTGCGTGTAAAAAGCTTCTGTGTGTAAAAAGGTTCTGCGTGTAAAAGGTTCTGTGTGTAAAAGCTTCTGTGTGTAAAAGCTTCTGTGTGTAAAAGTGTCTGTGTGTAAAAGCTTCTGTGTGTAAAAGTGTCTGTGTGTAAAAGCTTCTGATTGTAAAAGTGTCTGTGTGTAAAAGTGCCTGTGTGTAAAAGGTTCTGCGTGTAAAAGCGTCTGTGTGTAAAAGTGCCTGTGTGTAAAAGTGTCTGCGTGTAAAAGCGTCTGTGTGTAAAAGTGTCTGTGTGTAAATGCTTCTGTGTAAAAGCGTCTGTGTAAAAGCGTCTGTGTGCAAAAGCGTCTGTGTGTAAAATTGTAAAAGGTTCTGTGTGTGAAAAACTGTAGGGAGGATAGGATGCAAACTATTGTCCTGTACTTGTAATATATTGTCTTGATACTACTTTTCTCGTCTGCCTATAATACATCTTTAATATATTATCTTGTAATATACTGTCTCAATACTAAACAGAAGACCCTGCTCCTCTACGCTCTCGGGCCATCCCTCGTCTAGTTTCGCAGCTTAAATCTCCATTGAGTTCTGGGAGTGTCCCATATTTTTCGAGGATTCTCCCATCATTTTAAAGAGCAGCTACACAAAGCAGCATTTACACAGAGCAGCTTCTACACACAGAGTCCGTCCATGCTAGCAAGCAGCTTTTGCTGTCACGCCCGCGTGGCCCTTCACAGAAATTCACTTGGCGCATCCCACTTCTCATGTCGGGTTCTGCCCCACGGCGAGGATCCACCACATCCACCTCAAAGGCGTCTTGCACCCAGATATCGGGCCTGAAAAATTTCCTCCTAAAGGCAAGATAGCATGCGAAGAGTGGAATCCAGTCTGAACAAAAGGTGTCGTTCAGACTGGATGGGAGGCCGGCGTGGTCTATTTGATCGATTTTGGACTGGCCACGGAAGAAAGGAGGACCGGACATCAGAATCAACGTGGGAATAGATGTCTTTAGTAATTTCAAGACATTTGTCAGGATGCTGTTTTGGTTTTGTTGTGGGTTGTGTTGTGTTGTTTTGTTTGTTCGTTTTTGTTTTTTCTTGGTTTGCGTGTGTCTCTATGGGTGTGTTTGTGTCCGTGTATTTCTTGTTGTGGCGTATTGGGTCCTTCCAACCCCAGTATAAGGTCAATGCCCACTTGGGCGTGGAGCAAAGCTTCCGGGACGATGCGGAGTCCCTGTGCTATGCTCCTTGGCAAGGATGGCTACGCTTTTTGGAACTTGGTCTGGGGTTCGTGCGGTCGTGGCACAAAGGTTCTTCTTTACCTCCTGACGGGCTCCCTTCCGTGGGACGAGGAGGATGAGAGCCTTTGGCCGCATCTAAGGGAGCTGGCACCCAGCTTTTCTTCCGAAGATTGAAGCGGT
>Ga0126342_10008893_pt1 | contig 17986 bp, 12 predicted proteins | sample Cyp1metagenome_FD_92528 | JGI IMG/M metagenome (GOLD analysis project Ga0126342, IMG submission 92528) | Coral microbial communities from Lord Howe Island, Old Settlement Bay, Australia - Cyphastrea 1 metagenome | ecosystem: Host-associated > Invertebrates > Cnidaria > Coral ... | reverse complement strand
TTAACCACTAACATTATGATAACACTGTTTACCCCGAAAATGTACTCATATTGACTCTCAGACAACTTATTTAATATCAAATTCCAAGATTTTGAACTCGACGTTTCCTAGCGGCCATTTGGTCCCCTAGGGCCATTTGCCTATGAATTATCGCATTGACGGGGTAGAGGGGCTGGTTTGGCTGCTTTCTGGCTTAATTTGCAGCCGTTTTGCTAGTTGGAGATATCTCATATTTTAGCAAATTAAAAATCAAACTGTTTGTGGTGTGTGTGTGTGTGGAATCATCAAACATACCTTAAATCGTTCTATCCAAAATGCAACACGAACCCTGGCGTTGACTACTGTGATTTGACTGGTTTGACACCTATAACAAGCTTGAAAACGATAGAACTTGATAGAACAGTCAGAACAGTTTGATCCTACTGACATAGTGATAAATTGAATCTTTTCGGAATCTTTTTTGGATATATTATATTATATATACATATGATATATATGTAATATAAGTATTTGGGCTATGCGAACTCCAGCAAACAGCCATCGATTCCTGCGATGCAGGTCATGATCCTCTTGAAAGGAATCGGCGTGGCGTCACGCTCGGTGTCACTTGCCGAGCAAGCCGTATTTTTTGGGTTTCATACGGTGGGTGACATCCACACTATGATCAGTATGTTTGGACAGAGATGAGGGATATGTACTATCTTAAAAAAAACAACCATGTTTTTTTCCCGATTTGGCATCCAAGGTCCGAGAAGATACCGCAAACAGATGGCGTAGAGTATAGCCGCCAGTTCAATTGGGGATTTCTAGGGACGTTCCAATGATTCTACGTACTGTACAAGGTGGTGCTCCGCAGTTCGCTGAGTTGGCTTGTGACTGTAAATCTTGGGTTTATTGTAGCTATATCTAGTCTAGAGTCTAGAGTTAATGGGGGCTATAAATCAACTGTTAAATGGAGGGTCCCACCTTGTGCCTACCTAAACTTGGAGGTATTGTGCCATATTCTGGTGGGATATATATATATATATACATATTTTGCCAGGTAGCTCCAATCTCTGTCTGGGACAGTTTCCCTCATAGTGGTATATAAACTATGTATAACCCATGAATCTAAGCCATTAGTCTAACTAAGTGATACTATATATATATTATATGTTCATTGTAAATATACATATCCACATGCACCACACATATATATATAGTTATATCATTACATTATAAATATATATATATATAATTATATATATATATATATATTTGTACTCCCACATGCAAGCCATGTCTTTCTATGATCCATCTACAGCCGCTTTTGTGGATTTTTGACACAACAACCTGAGGTTTTTCACCTGCCTCATCCTCTTGTGCCGTGGCAGCAGCGGAGAGGTGGACCGTCCTGGGTGTTCTTCAAATTGGTGGTACCCCAAATGGATGGTTTATAATATATGGATAATATATGGATAATATATGGATAATATATGGATAATATATGGATAATATATGGATAATATATATCTATATATATATATATGAATGGATGAATATCCAACAAAAATGGATAATAGTCATCTTATATATGGAAATCCAACAAACATGGATGATTAGTGTATATATATATATATATATCCCATAGTATAAACCAAGATTATGTGTGTGTACATATATATATATATTGATAAATGCAGCTGTAAAAAAAACTAGATAGTATCCCATACATTAGAATATCCCAAATACTATATACTCTCAGTAAATTAGCAGTTCAACTGTGGTAGAAAACGGGGTTGGAAGATGAGTGAAACCACTCAACATGGGTAACATTTTCAGGGTCGAAGTAGGAACTTACCAGAGGGTGTATATATACACCCTCTGGTAAACTAAAATACCTTTTGAACATGGCCATAGAAATAGTTGATTTACCGAACTAAAAATGGCGGGTTTCCATAGTTATGTAAGTTTACTAAAAAGTCACATATTCTCTATATCTGTATAAAACGTATATATATATATATAGATCTCTGTTTATATATATAACGATACATGTCGAGTTTCTTTTAGTTATTAAGTTTCTGCGGACTACCAAGGATTGACCATGTAACATGATCTACATCTGTATATATACCCTCCGGTGTCATCAAACATGGCTTGCTGGACACTTTATGATCTCGTTCGATGATTTTACCATTAAAATTGATTTCTCCATTTGGAGCATTTCCCATTGCCATGTATATGTATATGTATATGTATATGTATATATTTATATACATGTAGAGTTAGTTCTTTTCACCATGTTGTTTAGAGGAAACAATGGTTTTTACCATGAATTAGAGGGGTTTGTAATTTTTTAAGCCAATCCATTGAAGTTGGGAAAATCGCAAACAGCCGTATTCTCTTTTGGTGACCTCCCAGTTGGCACGCCTTGGTGTTCACCAAGAGTTTTAGTACCACAAAGATGGGAGCTTCGCAACAGTCAGTATATGTTTAATATATGGTTAATATATGTTTAATATATGGCTAATATATGTTTAATATATGGCTAATGTATGGTTTATATCTGGTTTACATATGTTTATATAAACTATATATATACTTGGATGTGCATCCTAGGCATTGGATCCGTGGTTGCTATTGCTCAAAACACAGGTTGGATGTGCTTCCAATTTGTCAAGAAGTCTTAAATAACAATCTCAAGACCCAGTTGCATATATTTATCCTAGGGCACATAAACATACAAAATAATGTGGACAACCCATGGTTTCCCTAGGAAATAAATCTACAAATGGCGGGTTTTCCACCTCTATAGTAAACCTAGGGCCAGTAGGGTAGATATGGGATATACCCCAAAAGTATCTGAGTTATTACCTACCATTTTTGAGATGCATTTTACAAGTGTAGATCACATTCCACATCATAACTTGTTGGTAATAACGTATTTTATTCTACTAACTGGTTTGTAGGTGTCATTTCTCAAGATCACATTCGTGTTCTCTTGCCTCGCTCGGTTTGCCTGGATGATCCTGCGAGTTCGTAGATGTTGAGTCATTAGGTTCTAACCCTTTACAAGCTGAGGCCCCCGTTTACGATAACCCAGTTGACTTATACTTAACTCAGTCAACTACTATTTATGGGGATATAAACCTTTAGTTCATAAGGTTTATACACCGCTTATTGCCGGTGGGACCCGACCTTGTACAACTTGAAGGCAGTATGGATCATAAGTGATGATAATCAACTTACTGACCATATGAATATCCCACAGGATCCTCCCAGTTATGTTTGTTGGTTTCAAATCCTAGCTATGGATACATCTACCATAACCCAGCAAATAATTGAACTAAACCAACTTAGCAAACGACATCCACATTATTTGGTAGGTTAAATCACCTATTGAACTCTTGGTGAGTCCCATGAACTCTCCATCAATGAAAACCATCAAATCCCATGAAACATCCCATGAAATATCACCAGAAATCTGGTGAATCCCACTAAATCACCATGAATTTACCGTTAACTCACACTATTGGTTGGTGGTTTTAAACATTTTTTATTTTCCATTTCATATATGGGATGTCATCCTTCCCATTGACGAACTCCATCATTTTTTCAGATGGTTGAAACCACCAACCACTAATGATATATATATATATAATATTACCTGTATATAAGCCATATATTATATTGCCATATTATTACATATATAAAACATCTACTAAATCACCATTTCTCTTGGTGAAAAACCACCACTTTCTTGGTGCTAAAACCCCAACACCCCCCCTGCCCGCGTAACCTGCGTAACGAGGTGCGTGGTCTACATCTTCGCCATCGCCTTAACGCAGCTGTCGGAAGATACCAAGCTGGGGCAGACCTACTTTCCCACCCTGGCGGATGGCATGCGACTCGAAATGGCGACGGATGATTTTTAGAGATTTCGAGATCAAAACCATGAGATTTTCATGGGAATTCACAGGATTTCTACAGGATGGTGCCCCCCAGTGATGTTTGTTGGTTTATAAACCCCATTAACTATAGTTATATCTGCCATAAACCATAGTTATGGGAGTTATAAACCAACTTAGCTAGCTATGGGGCACCACCTTGTAATGGTTTTAATGGGGATTTAATGGACATGCGTGGGATTTTTGGCAAAAACCTCAAGGATACTCCATGTGGATGGGAGATTTTATTTTGGATGATCAATGGGATTCATGGTCTATATATTTATAATCAATGGGATTCATGGTCTATCTTGACTAGTCATAAAGTGGTGCGTGCCCCTGTTCGTGAGCTAAGTTGGTTTATATCTACGTAGAGATATATGGTTGGGTTTATGGTGACGAAAGAACTATAGCCAACTATAGCTACATAGGGTTTGTAAACCAACTTATAATTGCGGGATACAACCTTGTAGCTGCCCTTGTGGTCGGTGGCATTCCGAATCCCAAATAGGGTTATCTTATATATATATCTATACACATATAAGTCATGCAGTACCTTGCACTTGAGGTATTTTGACAACTCGTTTAGGTACTTTACAACTGCATGAATATTATGTCAAATTCGAAGGAAGGTACAACATGCTTCTGTAGTGGAACCAACCAGTTTTGCTGGATGCTGGAGATATCAGATAGCATAGCTTAGGCTTAGATGTTCTAAAGGTGTTTTTTCTTAATCTTCCCATTGGTAAATCCACTATTTAGGGAATGTACAGTTTGTTTTGCCAATTTTTCCTTCACCACGGAGATTGGAGTTTTTGGCCATGTTTCACCAGCAGTTTCGCAGAATTCCCAGGGCACGGGTCAGATCGTTTTGGGTGACCCCATATGACTGAAAAAAATGGGTTGAATTGGTGAAATCACTGAAATTCCCATGGAAATCCCCATGGAAAGTCCATTAAAAAACTACCCGACCATCTTTTCACCACCATCCCCAAAGAAAAAACTGATGCCTTGGATTTATATAATATATATGGGGTTTATAAACCAACAAACATATGGGGTTTATTATAATATATAATGCCCACTACCCAATCTCGTGGAATTTTTCGCCCAGTGGATTCAGGTTCTCATTGCTCTTCCACGGGTGCTTCTTTCAAGGCTGGATCTCTGGAGAGAACTGGCTACAGAATTTTCGCATCGAACTAATCTTCTGCTATAAACGATTTTAAATGGATATGCACATATGTAATTCTGTATATATATATGTATATATATATATATGTATATACATATATATGTATATGTATACATATATATATATATATATGTATATGTATACATATATATATATATATGTATATATATGTATATATACACATATATATATACATTATATACACAGATAGTAATCAGCTAAAAAGAAAATATTTTTCATGGAATGCCTGGATGGATAGGAACCATATTAAGACGAAGAATGTCAATATGGGTTGGGTGTCAGCCCAGAAAATTGCACTTCAAGCAACACGTATTGTTTTTACTTAGGTTCCACCAAGAAAACCCTGAAACATCGGATTCATCGAGTGTGTTTACGAAACCATGGGATCCTGCACTTGGGATATTTCAAGTGATTTCTTTTTGTGGCTCTGGGTCAAAGTAATTTCTCCCGTACAACTCGTTTTTTCAGGGTAAATCACACCCATAGGTAAGTCACAACCACCTCGTGGGGGCGGATACTCGATGGGACAGACATTTTATCGACATTTTACAAGGTGGTGCCCCATAGTTAGCTAAGTTGGTTTATAACTCCCACAACTATGGTTTATGGCAGATATAACTATAGTTAATGGGGTTTATAAACCAACAAACATCACTGGGGGGCACCATCCTGTACCGACCTTTTATGTATCAAAGTTCGCGTTGGCAACGGTATCGCAAGGGTATCGCAACAGTGGCGAGAGCAAACCTGAATGCTTCGATCCAGTGCCACAGTGCTGAATGATCAGACGGAGATGCTTTTTGAAGTGGCTTTTCAACCCTTGGGTAGTCTTTAAAGGGCGTCATTTCTGCCAGAAAATGGGGGAAAAAAATCCGCTTAGTTGAATTCTTGCTTGGTATCTACTTGTTGGTTGATCCTACTCAACCCCAAGCAGATAGACAGGCAATTTGCGGATGGATCACACCAATTATCCCATATTTGAGGGGATGGGCTTACACACATCTCAGTTATTCTGGTGTTTTTGCGGAAGAGTACCCAGGTTTTGGGACTTATGCCATGTACCACGATTTTCGTAGCCTTGAGCAGGCGTATCACACAGCAAATTGTGTTTCTTTGTATTACCCTCTGATAAACAAACATAACAATGGAAAATCACCATGTTTCATGGGTAAGTCAACTATTTCTATGGCCATGTTCAATAGCTTTTTGTGTGTTTACCAGATTTATAGTGGATTTTCCCATTAAAAATGGTGGATCTTTCCATAGTTAGCTGCCCTTCTGTATCCCCAAAAAATGGGAAAACCAGGGCAACATGGATAACTCGGATGATGTCCTGGGCCCTCTTTTTTAGAAACACCTATATAAATTTAAACACATATGGATATGTATATACATATGGATATGTATACATATATATATATATATGTATACATATATATATATGTATATTTAAAAAATATATGCATAATATATATATATATATATAATAATCTTCCCCATATATCTATATCCATTGATCCGGTTTTAATTTTTGATGGGTTAACATCTCCCAATCTTCAGTAGCAAGATTTCCGCAATAGTCACCAATGTCACCCTCACTGTCTCAGCATGTGAGGCATGAAAAATACAAGGTGAGGCCCTCCTCGTTTACGACGGCTACGTTGGTAGCTTTGTCAACTAGGGTTTATGGGGAATAAAACTGTAGTTATGGTTTATGAATTAACCAACTTATAACTGACATTCATTAACCATCCATGAATTATTAGTGAATGCCATGTGAGCAGTGTTCAAAACCCCTGTTGGTTGATGATTATAGGGGATTATACTATATTATACTACCCAATATATTGGGGATTATAATAATCCAAGAACGGGGCATCCCGTTAAAATAACCAGCCAGTATTTCATGGTTCATGATAGAGGGATGAATTGCACACTGCTCATGTTAGTTCATCAACTTAGAACTGGGGATCCTCACCTTCGTACGGATACCGATCAAGATCAAGTGGCCATGGGGACGCCTGGTGTGTCGCAGTTTTTCAGGCCTTCCGGACTTTGCAAAGCTGTGCTTTCAGGCGCCGTTGGGGAACTTTGGCTTGGCTTACCATCAAACATGGCAATTTAAGGGTGGTTTAATTGGTGATTAATGGAGTTTAATGGGATTTAATGGGATATACTGGGGATAAAATGGGAAAAACACATATATATATATACATTATATATATATAACTTTCTTGGGGGTGAAGTCAGGCTTAAAAGACGGGTACAACCATGATAACAACCCCCGCGAGGTGGAATATAACCCCGACCACTATGTTTATGCATCCACTTAGAACACCAACTGCACCCCCAAGTAAGAGGGCTGAGTTGAAGCAAGTTGAAAGGAGGTTAAGGACACATCGCAACCCTAAAAGTTACAAACACAAATTTATACACTACTAAAGTAGTGGTGAACTTAAAGTCTTCTAGAGTTGTCGGCGTTACTCTATTGAGGGAAAACAAAAACAGCAAACACGGGGATGCTCACAAAAATGGTGATGGGGATGTATATGAACTCTATATATTTCAGCGCAATTCTGGAAGCAGCAGCAAGCACATCCAACTCTATAGGCACAGTTTCAAAAAAATGCTGGCCATAGTATACTTCGCCTTTTAGATCGGAATCGATGGCATTGAATACCAATGGACTTTTCATATAGAAATAGATCCAATATGCAGACAGATGTTGTAGAGACGGTTCTGCAGGAATGTATATTCACCATTGGAATTTGTTCCATAATATGCCCTTAGGGCCTTAGGGCTTCAAAAAGAGAGTAGCTCCATGTGGGACATTTTGTTTTTTAAGCATCTCCGGGGACTCAAACGTGAGGTTACAAGAGGCCCAAACGTTACGGTAACGACATTTGGATATGTGGAGGGCCAGAACGCGAGGCCCCGGAGGTAGTATGAAATACCAGTTCGTATATTTAAATGTAGTTACCATATGTATAAGTTGGTGGTTTGGAACATTTGGATTATTTTTCCATACATTGAGAATAGTAATCCCTTTCATGACGAACTCCATCATGTTTCAGAGGGGTAGGTATACCAGCTCAACCACCAACCAGTATGTATAAGATTGTATAAGTTGGTTTATAGACCTCTCAACTAGTTACTTGTGACCCACAAAAAGGGATGGGTCAAAACCCCGCGAAAAGCGATGATTGGAGCTACCTACCATAGACCAGAGGTCGTTCAGGGCGAAATTTCAGGGACTATCCCCAGAAAATATGGCCAGAAAAATGGTATAAACACGTAGCTCCATGTATTAGATCCTGAAGATCTCCCATTGACAGAATTCACCCAGTGAAATTTGCACTCAGATTCATGGGGGCCTCACCTTATACCTCTCAGATTCATTCAGATTCATGTGCCAACCAGCTGGGTTTTGTCTTAGGTACGCCAATAGGTTATTTCTTGATTTGGCTTTTGTACCCGGAATATCTCCGAATTTGTATATACCCACTGGGGAATTAACATAGACCCTGAACATACACCATTTTTAGTGCATATTTAGTGGAAACAAATCCTCCAATCCCTATCTGCCAGGGTCTATGTTAATTTTTTGGGGGTATATATATATTTATAGGTATTTATATATTTATAGGTACCTTTTGGTAATTTAACATAGCTATTGAAAATGGCCCAGTCGAAATAGTTGATTTACCCATGATATAAACATGGTGATTTTCAAGTTCGTTATGTAAACGTTTACCAGAGGGTATTGCGGGGGTATAGTTGCTGTTAATGATGGCTACTGTATTCATTGTTTTTGAGCTGCAAGAATTGGGGGTGTCCGAGAATTTCGGCAGGAGAACTTCATGTACGGCTTCTCCTTACTGGTCTTTGTGGTTCTGGCGCCCTTAACGGCCCTTTGGCGCCAAGGAGTTTGATGCAGATCCCGTGTGTTAACTAGGGATTTGGATAGCAGTCGTATCTAAAACATTGGGGATTTTCTTCGTTTTGTTGAATTCTAATCTAGCTGGTTGGTGGTTTCAAACATGAATTTTATTTTCCATCATATATATTAATATATGGGATAATCAATGATAATCCTTCCCATTGACGAACTCCATCATTTTTCAAGATGGTTTTTGCACCACCAGCCAACTTTCAGAGTTCACTCAGTTGAATCAGTTGAATCCCCATCCCCATGGCCCTATGGTGATAGATATGTGGTAAATCACTTCCTCAATATTTTTGGTACAGGATGGTGCCCCCCAGTTATAAATTGGTTTATATATCCCATTGACTATAGTTATATCTGCCATAAACCATAGTTGTGGGAGTTATAAACCAACTTAGCTAACTATGGGGCACCACCTTGTATGTGGCAATGGTCCCTACGTCCTGCCCAGATGATAGATTTTATATGTACGAAACATATCGAAACATCCCCTCCGAGAGGTTACGAAATATCAACTTCCGACAACGCACAGGATATATCATAACTGGTTGGTGGTTTGGAACTTTTTTTATGACTTTCCAAATATTGGGAAAAATAATCCCAACTGACGAAATCATATTTTTCAGAGGGGTAGGTTGAAACCACCAACCAGATAAAGGTGATTAAATATCCCAGTGATATCCCAGTTAAATGGCCTCTGGTAATTTCACATATCTATGGAAAAGCAGCATCTTTTTGAATGGGTAAATCAAGCAACTCCGGCTTTGACCATCGCTACCATAGCCAATTGTGGAATTGCCGGAGGGTATCCCAAACACTCCCAGGTGATATCAACGTAAAAATCAACTTACATCCCAAGGATATCAGCTAAGATATTCCAATTATATACATATTCCAGTTAACCACTGTTAAAAAAAAACACCAAACATTCCCAGGAGCAAATCCTGTATTCCAAAATATACCTATACCTATATCTATACACAAATACATCAGTTATATTCCATTATACCCCATTATACCGATACCCCATTCTACCTATAATACCATGATGTCCCACGGCCCAATCATTGGCGATTAACAATCTGGTGATGAACTTAGGTCATATCAGCTATCTCAAGTATCCCTCTATAGTCCACATCAAGTCATTTGAACACACACACATATATATATATACACCTACAATCCTACATACATACGTGCATGCATGCATGCATCCATCCATCCATACATCCATCCATGCATACATACATACATACATACATCCATACATCCATCCATCCATACATCCATCCATCCATACATGCATGCATGCATGCATACATACCTACCTACCTACCTACCTACATACATTTCTTTCCGCAGGGGAAGTCCGCTTCGTGCTGACTTTCAACTGCACAGAATATACACATATACATACATTTACACATTATCATTATCATGTGTGACTCCATCCCTCAAACTTTCCCAGGTGATGAGCATGATGAATTTTGGCTTGTATCCCACTGAAATATCCCAGTGATTAAAAAAATCAAGTTAGATATCCTCCAATCATCCCAGGTGATGCACTATAGATATGTGTACCACAAGTCCTAGTGGATAACTATTAGTGTAATTGTAGATAACTTTAGATAATTCCCGGGTGATTAATAAGTCAGTCATGCATCCCCAAGTATTCGTTTGTATCAAGTTACATATCCCAGCAAGAAATTCGAGTTACACCCTGGTAATTTGTTACATAGCTATTGAAAATGGCAATTTATACTTTTTCATTACCCCTAAAACATGGTGGTTTTTCATACTTATGTAAACGTTTACCAGAGGGTAAACCTCCTAGTCCCATCCAAGTCACAGATTTTTACCCCCCAATTAGGCGATGATAATTATAGGTAACTATAGATATACCCCTAAAATCCCCAGCTATAATCAGCTTAGTATATTCGAAATGGCCCATGTATAGATGATTTTCCCAGCTAGAAACCTCCATTTATAAGGGATTTTCCATGGCTATGTTAAATAACCAGATGGTAGTATATTCGAAATCACCTATATCAGCTTGGATATCCCAATGATTTTCCACTCATCACCGAACATGATCCACTTATATCAACCTATATCGGTTTACAGTATATCCCAAGGAAATATCCAGGTGATATCAATAATTATATAACTATAAACATATCCCAAGCAATGTCCAAATATATTGCAACCAAACCTGCCAATCATCCCCCAAAAAATTCCAGGTGATGAACCAATCATATATACTATGTATCTGAGAATAGATGATTATAGATAACAGATATGGAGGTTTCCTAAACCATTCATTTTAGATTGGGATTTTCCATGAAATGAACCATCCAGCTATTGGGGACCTTTATTTTGGGAAACCTCCATATATCATCTGGTTATTTAACATAGCCATGGAAAGTCCCTTATAAATGGTTAGTAAGGGAAATCATCCCCAAATGACCTTAATTCAGGTTAGTGAAATATTGTAATTTACCCAGATATATCCTCAAAAAATCCCACGACATTCCCAGGTGATGAACATGATCGTTGGCGTCTTGGTCGAGGTCGTGGGGATCGTCGCGGCGGCCGAACAGGAGGCCTCGACCCGGAAGTCCCTGCTGGAGAGCCTTCACAAGGCACGACGTTTGGGGATTCGGGAGTTCATCCGGCAAATCCCTTGTAAAATGTGGGAAAATCATAGGAACATATCGCAAAATCCACTACAAATGCAAGTTTGAATGGGGAAATTGTAGGAAAAGATGGGGAACATGTGGAAAATATAAAAAAGGGGTTTCTAGTTGGGAAAATTATCTACACACCGGGATTTCACCAAACTATATGTAACACTAAATCGATGTGTATGTATATATATATATAAATCATGCCTTGACTCAGAATTGGGAATATTTAATATATTTAAAACATATCTTTAGTAAATAGCTAAAAATCCATGCGGCCGGCGGCCCCCACATGGTGTTTCGGGGTGCCTCCATATGGGGGGTCCCGCTGGATCCGCGGACTTTCCAAAGCAAAAAACGCAGAGATAGCTCCAAAACAGGTTGTTGACAGGATGATAAACTGATATTGGTTAGTCCAAATAGATCAAATATTGGTGAATCCATATAGATCGTCCTGAGTCAATGGGAAAACCACTATTTGATCTATTTGGAAATCGATCAAAGACATCTGGTTGGTGGTTTGGAACATGAATTTTATGACTTTCCATTCAGTTGGGAATAATGAATCATCCCAACTGACGAAGTCCATCATTTTTCAGAGGGGTAGGTTGAAACCACCAAGCAGTTGATATGGAGTTGCCCTCTGGTAAACATACAAAAAATATGGAAAATCACAATTTTCAATGGGTAAATCCACGAACTAAATGGTCATTTACAGGATGATAACATGTTTTGTTTACAGGATGACTCAGTTGGATGAGTTTAAATAGCTGAAATGTGCTGAGATACTGTGGATGGGCCAGCGAAATCCTGCACCACCAAAAGGACCGGATGGTTGAAAGCCAAACAACATAATGGGATGTTTACCATCTATCAACTGGTGATTTGGATTTCGCAACCATCCGCAGTATCTAGTTGGGATGTTGAATTGGGATGTTTTTGCAATGTACCTTGGGCCTGTCACACATTTGGCCCTCGGGCACCTTCATGTTGTTTGGGCTTGGTGCCAACAAAAGCCATGTCCTGGTTTTGCAATAGCTCAAGCATCAAACATATTCAGGAAATTTAAGTTTGAAGGCACAAAACTTGGGTTTTTACAAACAATTGAGAATTTGACTAACACAAAGTGTAGGTTTCATGCACACAATGCGGATGCTGTAAAAGTGGGTATCAATCAGCACAATAGCAGGCGGGTCTATTTTTCGCCAGCACATGCCGGGAATGTAGAACACCGTGGAATGGACGCAACATGTGGATTTTGACAGCAATATGTGTAGGTTCACCCAACACAGCTAGTCATTTAACTGATTGGATCCCAAGTTTCATGCTATCCCCATTTTAACTGGTTGGTTTATTCTCTGATCATCCCATTGCTTTGAAGCCTTTTGAAAAGGCTAGCCATGACTCCCATCATATGGTCCACCATATGTGTTAACACCCATATGTTATGGTCCAACATCTGGAAATCCGTGCAACTCCACGATGGTTTCTTGTGATATTCAGGGGAAGGGATTAAATATCATTAGCCTCTGGTAATTTGTTACATAGCTCTTGAACATGACCATTTAGTTCGTGCATTTACCCATTGAAAATGGTGGTTTTCCATAGTTTTTTTTGTATGTTTACCAGAGGGTAGCATTAGAATCATTAGATATCCAAGAAAGTCGCCGGGTGCAATGTTGGGTAACAACCGCAAGAGGTCACAGGAATCGACGCAGATGAGAGGCATTATTTCAGGTTCCGATATTTTAGTACATTGATTTATCCATGTATGTATATATTAAGTATATATACATATATGTATTGCACATACACTTTTTTGTTTGCGAACTAACCCTGAGCAGCAATTGTAGCGGCAAATGGTGGTTGCCGCAACGGGGTTCTCTCAGAAAGTTTATCAGCTACGAAGTGGTCACATTTTCAAACAGAATCACATATCCCATAGGATCCATGTATGGTATATATAGTAACATTGGGGGTATATTGATGGGATCCATGTTACCATATATACTAGCACCATGGATCCTATGGGTATTTAAGGAAGACACTTCAACTTCAACCATCATTTTCGTTCAAAAGAAACGTCTCCGCATTTCAAAGGTCTTTTCCTGAGCGATGCTCAGAGTTTTGCCGAGGTAAACCCTCTAGTTATGGTTTCTACATGGCTATGGAAGCCATGGCCCATAGAAATAGATGGTAAAAAAGGATAAAAAAGGGTGATGTACCGCTCTTAAAAATGGGCGGATTTTCCATGGCAAACCGTTAAATAACCAAAGGGTATGGTGTTTTTTTTTTGGTGAAGCTTCTGGAACCTCCAGAAGATCCCATTTTTTCGATAATTTTCTGATGACATGCGAAAGTTTACATGTGGTCATCGGAAGCACATGATTTATGGTTTCAGACATTATTATGATATGATAACTTGACACAATTCTTTTCATATCCTTTGATACCCATTTAAATTTGCTTGCATCCCCAGAAAATGTTATTGTTTGTCAGAAGAGGATTCTAAACATTCTCGACAAACCTCAGCCAGAGTTTTTCCATATCCTGAGAAGATTCTGATGATATCCTTGGAACATTCTCATGATTTCCTGGTCTTATATTGTCTTCAGCTATCACACACACAATAATATTGAATGACATGGCTGTCATGATTGCACTACTGTATCTGTGGTTTATAACTTTGCAATCCCACTTCAAGGATTCAGAACGCTTGTGAAAATCCTCACCGCCGTTCCAGTTGCCGGGACTTCGAGCAACATCCTTTGCGGATTCAAAGCAAAGATCTTCTGCCCAAACACGGTGCGGCAAGTGGAAATCTAGGCTTTGACAGGATCCATTCCCCTTGTCGCACTGCGAGGATGCACGAAGCATGTCCTGCAGGGCTGCTGCTTTGACCCAACTATGGCAATGTCAACGTCACAATTCCACCTGGGGATGTAGGTGTTACTTGAAGGGTCAAGTAAGTGGTCAGCACCTGCTTGTAAAACCCAATTAGATATGAACTGATAAGCCCACTTAGGGGGCTTACTCATCAGGGTCGTTAATCTAACATGTAACATGACGTGCAAGTTCAATGGCAGAAGTCAGTGTTTCAGCATTTTTTCGTTCTTGCCTTTTCCGCTGCAACTCCATCCAGAAACCAATGTTGATGGCGCAAGGAGTTTAGGGGTTTGTTTTTTCCTTACCGTTTTTTGAAGCCGGCAATGCCAAATTTTGTATTATCAACTCCCTCCTAGAAGGAAAGAGTTCCCCCCAATTAAAAAGAGACGAGGGCATGTCATACATAAAAAGCAACGAACCTGCCTGCCAAAGGTCGAGATTTTTCTTTTCAGTGGCAACTTCCTCCCCAATGGGACATCCCTTCAAAACATTACTTTTTCAGCCATTAAGAAGCAATGAAAGCCATTAAATCATAGCCTGACTACCACAAAAATAGGATTTCTGAAAAGTGTGTTGTTTAATAGGGGGTCACGCATGTTGATTAATAAGGAAGGACCAACCCAAAGTAGCATTGCCAGACATTTTTTGGAATGCGGGCGTTGATGAATTCTGGGATGATTCTTAATTTATCGGGCATATTTTTTTCACAACAACGCAATCAGAGCGTCCAAAAGTTCATGCGGCGACGGTCCCAGTCATTGCCGCGATGGCATCTTCAGGGGAACATTAAAGATCAGGCCAGAATGTTAAGATCAGGCCACCCACCCCTTGACAACACACAAGCGTGGTATTTGTACCACGGCGCGATACACACCGTGGTCCAACTACATACTAAGCGGGATGATCCTTCAAGTAGTGGCCTTCAGAGTTGCTTCAAGGCTACGCGGCTTGTGTTCTAGATTCTAAACGTACAGAAACTTAAGTTTTTCAGCGACTAATGGTTTGGACAACCATGTGGCATGCACAGCGAAAAAGGAAATCTGAACGTTCTTGAAAACATCCAAACCAGTTTGCTGAAACATGGGAGACACGACGGACACGATGCATTTTTTTCCAAATGGGAAACTTGTGATAGACCAGGGGCTGTTGGGTTCCACATTTGCGGGGCACTACAAAGGTTTGCCTTGGCCAAAAGGTTTGATTTTTTGCAGACACACCGTGAAAACTAGGATTGCTGATTGGGGCCTGACAAATCCTTGCCCCAGGAATGCATCGTTAAGACAGGGCACCCCCATGTCCAGTGCTTATAATGATTTTTTCCTGTATGAAAACTACAAGTTTGGGTTAAAACTCGTTTCTGGAAAACCAACATTTTTTTTTGGAGGTTCCAATGGCTGATCAGTGTTGAAATCCTATTTACGTAATTTTTGGAGGTTAAAACTCCGGTTGCTACTAGTCACTGACTAAGTGACAAAATCCACCCACCATGATAAAAAATGTTTATTATTATTATTGGTTGGTTCATCGCAACTTTGATTTGATCGCCAAAATATCCGCGTTATTAGATTGTACTTTAGTTTTCTGGGTTCTATCCAAAAATGGAAATGGGTCAAAACCTATGAAATTGCCATATGGCCGGGGGAATAACCATCCATTAACCAGCTATGACGTAGGGTACCTAAGGTACCAGGGTTTTGACCCATAACCATATCGGGACAAACCAATATCAGTTTGTTGATGATCTATCCCCGTTATGCACCGATAAAATAGTTTGTTTTACCATGCAAACAATGAATATACATGGGCAATCCCACCACTGGTAGATGATTTAACATAATTTCTTCGGGAAACGTTTCCATATGCCCCATGGTATATTTTGTACAGGGACAAACCAAGTGATATCCCCATTCTAACCCACAAAATGGCGATAAGTATCAACCGACCCTGATTCTATCAGTTCCCCCTGTGTTTGATGATTGACCCCGGGTATTTGATGGTTCAAATTCTAAACCTCCAAAGTGTTGGGGCAAACCATGGCTGTCCTTTTCCTAATGGTTGGTTGATAAACAGAGGGTTCAGCCCCCATAACTTATACGTAACTTATGATAAATTTGGATTTGTTGAATGTGATTTTCTATTGTGGCAGTGGTAAATCCATTATCTGGGGAACCTGTTTTTTTTTAAACCTCTCAAACAAATATGTGTAAATGGTATACCAGACCAACCCGTACCATTTTTTCCCAAAAAAACGCATCATTGATAAGGCTCCCCAAAAAAAAACAATTGAGTCAAAACAATATGTTTATATTTGTTTTTTTTTTGGGGGTACCCTGCAACGATGGCTGGCAAAAACAAAGGTGTAACTGGAGAACAAACAAGTTCTTGGGTTTTCACCCCCTTTGGTAGCCGTGGTTTATAATTTGCATACAACCCATGAAACCCTATAACATGTACTGATTGGTGGTTTGGAACATTTTTTCCATAATATATGGGATAATCCTTCCCATTGACTAATATTTTTCAAGATGGTTGAAACCACCAACCAGTGTAGTTGGGTCATACTTCTATGGCTATTAAACTATTAATAAAACATCATAAATCAATAATAAACCAGCCATATTTTGAGGTTTATACCACCCAGTATTGCCAAAATTGAGCATGATTTACTCTCGTTTTACGAAAATTATATGCATAAGGTAAACTCACAGTTCGATGTGGAAAATCAACCATTTGTAGACTATTTCCCTGGGGAAACCTGGGTTTTCTACATCTATCTGAGTCTATCTGGGCAAATTATAACGACCTCACTGCGACCTCACTGGGAATAGGGGTGCTATCCCCAAATGACCTTATTTCAGGTTAGTGAAATATAGTAATTTACCCAGATCTATGTTCGTTTACCCTCGGGTATGAAATGTAAGGAAACACTTGCGTTAACTCGTCAGGCACTGGAGAAGTTGGACTTGCAGATGACTGCCACCATTACGAAGGTGACCGGACAGCGTTAGTGTTTGGGCCTGCGTCTTCAGCAGCGGGGGAAAACTTGAGCATTTCGTAGAGCTTTCCATGTATCCCAAATGGATGGTTTATGGAAAATCATGGAAAATCCATCTATAAATGGATGATTTAGGGGTAGCCCTATGTTAGGAAAGCTCGATAAAACCATGGATAAAACCATGATTTGATGATTTGATGCAGATGGTGGAGCTGCAGTTTTTTTTTTAATCACGAAAGCTAGCGTCAGCTAGCTGGAGTCTTCTTGCTTTAGCAAGTATTGGGGGGGCTGCTCAAGGACATCACGTGATTTTTCACGCGAAAGGGGGGG
>Ga0126342_10008892_pt1 | contig 17987 bp, 21 predicted proteins | sample Cyp1metagenome_FD_92528 | JGI IMG/M metagenome (GOLD analysis project Ga0126342, IMG submission 92528) | Coral microbial communities from Lord Howe Island, Old Settlement Bay, Australia - Cyphastrea 1 metagenome | ecosystem: Host-associated > Invertebrates > Cnidaria > Coral ... | reverse complement strand
TACGTTTTGTGCTCCATAGACATCACTGATGCTTTTCTCATGGTCGATCAGCGTGAACTGACACAGGTGGTTTGTGAAGATGCTGGTGGAAATGTCTCCCACTACATACTTGGCAAGGTGTTGTCAGGACAGCGCAATGGATCTCAAATGTGGCATGAAAGTTTCAGCTCCTTCTTGCGTGAGGACCTGAAGATTGTGGAGTGTGCCGCATACCCGTGTTTGCTGAGAAGTGAGACCACAGAAAACCATGGAAGGCCAGCATGCCTGCTTCTTCTACATGTTGACGATGTTCTTTGTTTGTGCAAGCGCTCCTACCTTGAGAGCGTCTTACTCCCAGCCCTGAAGGCGCGCTACAAGATCTCTCACGAGATGATGGCTGTCGAGGGTGATGAACTCACATTTTTGAAGTGTCGTCACATGCTGATGAATGAGTTTGAGCTTGCAATCCAGAGCCACCCCAAGCATCTTGAGAAACTCTTTGAACTTCTGAAGATTGGCCGAGGTTTGAAACCAAAGAAGACACCAGCGCACCCCATGCTGGATGAGGATGACAAAACCGAGATGTTGGACAAGCAGCAGGCCAGCATCTACTGTTCTTGCATTGGTATTCTTCTTTACGTGACCAGTGACTTTGTGGAATGCCAATATGCTATTCGAGGCCTTTCTCAGTCAATGTCTAAGCCGACAAAGCAGTCCATGGAATGTTCGAGATATCTCTGCACTTATCTTCTAGGTTGCACAGACCAGTGCCTGATGCTGAAGTACGAGAGCCACCAAGGACTTTTGCATTACAACCCTGAAGATTATACTCTTGAGATATATAGCGATAGTGACTGGGCAAAGCATAGAACTACACGACGTTCAGTGAGTGCAGGATACCTTTTCATGTTTGGAAACCTCTTGTATTCCTCTTCAAGGAGCCAGAAAGCTCTAGCCCTTTCAAGCTGTGAAGCAGAAGTTTATGCAGGTACGTCAGCTACGAGTGATGCGGTTCTCATGTACCACTGCATATGTTTTTATGTTGGCCCCAATGAGACAGTGAAAGTGAAGCTCGCACTTGACAATGCTGCTGGAAGAAGTTTCTTCCACCGTTCAGGTGTTGGACAGATCAGGCACATCAGTTTGCGTGTGCTGTGGATGCAACAGAAGGTGCGGGAAAAGTTTCTTTCAGTTGGGCCTGTCAGTACAAAACAAAACCCGAGTGACCTGGGTACCAAAAGGTTGAATAGAGATCGCATGCTTTATTTGATGTTTCTTTGCAAGGTCTATGACCTAGGTACTTCACAGTACGTTGGCTTTGAAGTGAATGACAAGTTGGAACAAGAAACAGTGACACGCAAGGGTATCAAGCTTTTCACACTTGCAGGGATGAACAATCATGATGCAAAGGCTTTGATGAGGGTTATGTTAATCAGCGCCTTGAGCCTTACTCCTGCCACCGCTTCTTCAGCAGAACCAATGGTGGTGGATGGAAGCTATTTCGGCTTCATCTTTGCGGTGATCGTCACCATTTTGTGCATCACACTGGGATACACAGCTGTGCTCAGGAGAGAACTTCGAGAGCTGCGCGGAGAGAAAACTCAGTTTGAGTGGAATGGCACTTTGACAAAGGTGCTGAAGCTTTTGAAAGGAACCAAAGCTGAGAACAAACAGAAGGAAGTCATCAAGGCCAATGTTGAAGGTGCCGAAGAAGAAGAGGGAACAGACGATGAAAGCGTTGGAGAGACACCACAAGAACGCTTCGAAAGATACAGCCAGAGCACCATGGACGAGGTATCTGATCCAGGACTTTGGCAACTTTGGCATCATGGAACTCCTAGCGCTACTGATGAGCCTTCTGCCCATCGACAATATGCAGATGGACACATAGAACAGATGATGAAGGACACCAAAGACATCTTGCGCAGACGTCTTCGAAGGTTGGAAGCTGAGTATGATGCAGCATCAGATGCCAATGACATCAATCTGATGCACCAGCTGGACTCCCAGATCACAGAGTGCAATGGCCTTATGTATAACCTGGGCTAGTTAAGCAACTCTTGCATTGGTGAGCAGATCTCGCAATCAACGCACGAGTTTTTAAGTGAAAAGACTCCTCGAAAGCCTTTGAATGACCTGCAACTGAGCCCAATAGCCGTGAGACACTAGCCGAGTGTCTGCAGTTTGCAATTTGAAAGTGACAACCAATGGTCAAAGACCCATGGTTGAGGCGGGGTGAACAGAATTTACCCATGTAGCATCCCGTTGTTTGCAGTAGAAACTCTTGCATGCATTGGCAGTTCATTCAAACTGTGACTTCAACACGTTGTCATTTGCAGTTGCCATGACATGCATGTACAGTTGAATCATACATATATCCACAGGCGTTTCGCTATCAAGGAAAAGAATCATTGTTTCCCTTCGGTGTCCGCCTTCCCAAGGCCTTGTTTCCCTTGCCTCCCTCACCAGCTTGTCTCCCAGCTTGTTTCCATTCCTGTTTCGTTTCTTGGATGGTTTGTCCGCCTTCCCGAGGTCTTGTCTGCCTTGCCTCCCAGCTTGTCTTCCAGCTTGTCTTTCAGATTGTCTCCCAGCTTGTCTTCCTTCTTGTTTCCCTTTGTTGGGTGGTGTGTCGGCCTTCCCGAAGTCTTGTCTCCCTTGTCTCCCAGCGTGTCTTCTCAGCTTGTTTCCATTCCTGTTTCCTTTCTTCAATGTTTTTTCCGCCTTCCCGAAGTCTTGTCTCCCTTATCTCCAAGCTTGTCTTCCAGCTTGTCTTCCAGCTTGTCTCCCAGATTGTCTCCCAGCTTGTCTTCCTTCCTGTTTCCCTTTGTTGGATGGTGTGTGCGTCTTCCGGAGGCTTTGTCTCCCAGCTTGTCTCCCAGCTTGTCTCTCCCAAGTCTCCCAGCTAAAATGATCGCACGCCAAGAATTACGCAAACTCTAAAGTTTACAGAGCTCCGGGATTGAGAATGATGTCATCTTTCACTTTCATCCTTCGATGTTTTCAACACATCCAATTTGACAGTCCTATGCTGCTTGATTCGAGTGTTTGGATCCAAATAGTTGCGCCCCCATTGGATGTTTCCTTCATCGTTTTTTTGGCATCTAGCGTTGCAACAAAGGAAACGAAACCGACAAATAAACGTATATAAAGTGGTCTCCGGCACTTATTGCAGACATTTTCACCATTCCTGTCGCTGCTATTTCATGTGTTTGACCCTGTTCCTCAAATCATTTCTTGAATCCACCCACTGTTTGGGGCCTACGGTGATGTAATTCAATTCCGTCGAAACTTGCAACCGTGGCATTGAAAATTTAGCTCACAACCACCACAAAGACAAAATACGTCCGTCTTACAAACCAGCGCTGTGAAACCATAGTTTTTGGTTACAATTTACACCCGGGTTTTTGATTTTCAGTTTTCGAAAAACTTGCAACTACACAGACAAAATGCTTTGAACTGCAAACCAAACAAACAAACACTAACACTGCTGCTACCGTGTACCTAACGCTAACAGTAACAAACAAAGGTCTGTATCCAAGGTCCAATTTGGAAACCAACAGAACTGCTGTCGCCGCAGGAAGATGAACAACAGCAACTTCACAAAAACGATCCGACGCAAAAAACAATCACGAGGATGGTCACGGTGGACAAACTGAGATCAAAAACCACAATTGCAAAGTGAAACGAGACAATTGTGGCAATGGACCCAGTGATCGCAACCACCCACCTGACAAAAACACAAGTTCGTTTGTTACCGGAACACCCGTCTTCACTATCAAAGTTACAACGCCAATGCGTTGTTTCTTTTCAACGTCACTGTCAGCTGAGCGCGGCGGACAACAAGTGCGCTGACGAAACAGACCATCGCGGAAACGCAAATTTTAAATCACACCAACTTTGGAGATGAAAAAACCGCTTTCCAACAAACCCGCTGTCAGCCGAAATCTTTCGGTCACCAATTTTGATCCTAGTTTTTTCTTGCCAAAATTGGTCGCAGAATGTAACCTTTTAACTTTGGATACCGATTTGTATCCTGGGACTCTATTGTGAGACAATTTCCAAAAATTATCCTCTATTGTGTTTTTTTTTTTCAGATCCAATTTTTTCAGGAGAATTTTTTTCCACCTTTTATCCACCTTTGTTTGGGTAAAATTGGTCCATTTACTTTAGAAAACTATATCCATGTGAAAGCCTTGAAAATGCAAGGTTTCCCAAATAACTAGATGCCTTAATAAACTAACCCTTATTAAAAAACAACATCCAGACAATTTTTCAAGGGGATACCTCATGAGTGGCCCAGATAGTCAATAATATAATTGTTTGGATGGTACTCTATCGTGCACAAAAACATTTGGGGCAATTTTTTTGATTTAAAAGGAAAATCCATTGAAAGTAAATTGATGTCAATTGAAATCCCTACTTAAGTTGACGATCCTAAAAATTGTTGAGGAGGCCTAGAAAATGCCGAGTTATTGAGGGGGGCGGGTGGGGGAACCACACTAATCCGTATCTAACATTAATAACGACACCGATGGAAACATCGCCAGGAACAAATGGCCAATGCGCGCTGTGAAACCATCGCGGCGACTGCAATCCAGACACGGCCGCACACGAAAACGATCCCGAGCAGACATAACTACACATAACCCACGCTAACATTTCACGTCCAAGGATGAAAACCATGAATGTGTAACCGGGTCTTTGTGACATGTGTGACTGTGACGGCGTACTGGTGAAACATTTGCAAATGTAACAGTAGAAAAACAAATTTAACATGTAAACCCCGTGGACATGATAGTAACCTTCCGAAAAACTGCTAGCTTTGAATATGCTTCACGTCAATGTTTGGGTTCTTAAGCTGCGCTTGCCCCATCAGCGCGGCAGCAGCCTTCCAAATTTCAAACGGAACACAGTTTTGTTCATGTATAGACGGCTGTTTGCACACAGATCATACAGTGGTTGACGGCGATTACTTGACAGCAATGCTATTTGAAGCACCTCGGGGGTGTGACAGCTTCAAGGGAACAACGCGCTAGAAGTGTACCCATCTGAGAACCTTACGACATGGAACGTATACACATGTTGGGTGCCCCCAGACAACCTGCGGATCTATAACACGGCGTTTTCATTTTGGCGGATTGTTGCCCTTAGTCACGAAATCTAGTTTGTGCTAGGTGCAGTTCCTGGAGTTGATGTTGTTTCAGCAGGGAATAGGCAAACCCGCTTTTTTGTGGCCTGGGTTCCCATCCCCCCCTGCTTGCGCTGGTCCCCTTGGACATGGGCATGCCTACAGGGTCGTCACCTTTCATCACGTCATTACTACCTCGTAATCGTCGTCGTTGTCATCATCATGATGATTGTCATCGACATCGTCATCATCACCATTGTTATCACGTACTGGGTGAAAGCCCTAAGTTGTCTCAGATAGCACTTTGTTGTTTCATCTCGGTGTGCCATGCGGAAGAAGTGACACAACCACTGGAATGAATTACTACATGAATTCTTATTTGGTATGATCTTTACAGCACAACGCGTAGGCACGCAGAGATTCTTAACATGGCAAACGTTGGTTATATTTCTGAAGATTTTCTGACAGCACTCATGCATAGCATGGCACCCTGCGCAAGGATGACACTCACAAGCATTTGCAGTGGAATTTACATTTTCCACCATGGACATGTGAACAATTTCATGTCTCTACTACGAGGCCTGTCGGCTTAAGGAAAGAGGGACCGCTTGCTGCCGTTGCTTTCGCATGGTAGCGGGAGCCTGCTTGGCTTGGCTTCCTGGAGTAGACTTCTAACTGGTGTAGCATTGTTTGGAGTCTTACCTGAACATTTCTGAGGTCAAGGACACGACCTAACTGCATTAGAGCATAGTTTTCTGCATTGGGTTGTACGCTGGGTTTTGGGATTGGCCAAGGGTTTTTTTGAGTTGCATTGCTGGTTGGACTGGATAGGGTTTTAGCTGTTGCAATTTCAATCGACTGAGTTGGACGACAGACCTGCGCTGATTTTCGAATTTGAGTTGGTAGCTGTATACTCTGTGAAAGGGAATCGGCAATACAAAATTTTAATTTTTTTTACTTTTGGGCAGTTTTTCCTGAAAGAGGACAGGTTGTGAGATGACTCAACAAATTGACCCTGGAATCCTCATGAATCTTCCCGGCCGCACGTCTGCAGATTGCACAAGCGACGCAATCAGCGGCAGCAGCCGCTCTGGGACGAGCCAAGCTTCCAGTGGATCAGGTGCTCAACCAGGGGCCAAACATGTTGATTGGCCAAAGTTGTCAAACAAACTTTCGACCTTTGGGGAAGGTAAAACAATAGAAACTGATGTGAAAGGCTGGCGTGACTATCAGTGGCAATTGCAACAGTACCTTGTAGCCATGAATGATGGATATGACTCAGAATTCCACCAATTCACTAGGAATCCAAATGCAGCACTTGACATGAGGCGGAGAACCGCTACCGAAGCAACAATTTGTATTCCTTGCTTGCCAGTTTGATGAAAAGCAGGGGTCGAGCAATTGTGAAATCAGTTGAGGATGGCAATAGTTTTGAAGCACTTAGCCAGTTGATCTTAGCCCGTAGACCGCCAGTGCAAAACCGTGGGCTTGTTTTGCTGTCATCAATCACCTCGTGCCCTGCCTTTGGTCTGAACCGCCCACGAATTCCTCAGGTTTAGCACCGGAAGAAACGTATGAAGAAACAAAAAAAACTGGAATGGCCCTCACGGATGAACTTCGATGTGCAATCATACATCCGCAAATGCATTTCAGGTCAGTTGAAGACCCACCTCAATTTGCAGCTTTTTGACAGTGCGAAGTATGCAAAACTCAGGGAACAAATCCCGAAATGGGACCGTGCCCAAGCAAAATGGTCTCAACGGCTAGGTGCTGCAGAATTTCTTGATGTCCAGGCGATGGAGATTGACCGCATAGAGGGAAAGGGTCGTGGGGGTAAAGCCAAGGGTAAGGGGAAAGGAGTGAGTCCAAGGGTAAAAGTAAAGGTAAGAACAAGGCTAAAAACCATGCCAATAGCTATGACCATGCGTGAAAAGGAAAAAGGAAGTCAGGACAAAACAATGGGCAAAAGAAAAGGTGGCAAAACTGAGACAGTTTGTTATGTTTGCAATAAGCCAGGACACTATGCAAAGGACTGTTGGCACAATTTTCGACAAGTCCAAACTTCAGTTGCTGGTAGCTTTGGTCAGTCTGATTGGACGCATGTTACCAGTGTTTCCAACCAACAGCTGCAGACTCAGTCCGAGCTCCATCTCAAACTTCCCAATCACACAGCCTTCGAAATCGTGTTTCACGTATCTCTGAGCAGGACTCAATTGGGTTTGATTTGGGTAATAGCCCGCAATCTTCACCCAAATCAAATGCTGTTTCAATCCGAGTGGTTCACTATTTCATTGGAGATGATGCTGAATTGCCTGTTCAGCTTGCTGACACCTGCGCAATGGTGACAGAATTGCCCTCCGATTCCGATTTGCAGACCGTACGCCTTGACAGTGGAACCGATGCAGCCGTTTTTCTATCTTCGTTTGGTAGGTCAGGTTCAAAGGTCACTGATGAAACTGTTGTTTTGCATGGTGCCCAGGGTACTGTTATCCCAGTTGAGGACATGCGTGACATCGAAATTCAGCCTTTAGATCAACATGGCCCCTTGATCACCATCCAGGAACGTGTAGCTGTGAGTTCACAAATCCATCAACCAACTAGTGCGGGTTTATATTGGAACCGGAGATCACCATCTAGAATGCACCTTTTAGGATGTTTTTATTTTTTTTTGGGCAAACTTGATTCATTCAATATTTCCTGGTGACCTTCCCGCCCTCAAGCACGCATGTCTTGTTCTTAGCAAAACGATCAAGTCCCTTCCAACTTTGATTGACAAGTTTCAAATCGTAGAAGTTGTTCAGGTTTCATATTCAGTCGACCTGACGGCTACGAATTTCAAAGGGGCTGTGATTTTACATTTGGACATTCCTGTGTCCAAAAAAGTCGGTGGTGCTTCTGAGTATCCTTCTGTTTTCACCATTGCGCACAGCAGCAGCATTTTGACTGCCCTTGCCACTCTCCGGGACGGGTATATACGACCCCCAGCCGCTGCAGAATATCAGGCTCAGTGGTTGCCAGTTCCTGGTTTCTATTCAATGGGGGGCATGAGCAACAGTGACCGTAAGGAAGGCACGAATCGATCACTGTAGGAAACATTCCGAAAAGCAATGGCATATTCAGATTTCTCTGATGCATCCCGCCCAATCAGTATTTTGGGAGTTGCATACTCACGACAACACCAGCATTGTACCATATGTGCGGGAGGTGTTTGTGCGGATCAGGTTGCTTGTCTCTATTGGGATGCTTCCCGCAATGGGTCTGATCGGCGCTGGGTGTTTAGATGCCACTTAGCACGAATCAAGGGCATAGCTGTGTATGTTTAAATTAGTGTGTGAGAGCAGCGCAAAAAAGAACCTTTAACGATGTACAATTGCAAGTTTTTGCTGGGATTTCCTTGGGTGGAAGGCGTATTTTATAGGCCGTCATCTTAACTGTAAAACGAATCGAAGAATTGTTTTTGGTGATTACTGTATCCGTGAGTGTGAAACCGACACGGCAGTTCGATATTTTTTTTGGAGCTTTCGTTATTTGGCGTGATGTGCGCAGGTCAATCTACTTGCGCAAATCAGTGTGTTGTCCTTCTCTAGTAACCATGTGTTTTTGCGGTGTCGTTACAAGCTACAAGAAGCGGAATGGACACTGTGATACTAGTGTAGCGGAAACATTGCGACCAATTGGACGTGAGGTCGCTTACATGCACATTTGTTGCGTTGCCAAACCCTCAGTGACAATTCGGGTAGCAATCCCAGTACGTAGTTCGTCTTCGCCTTAGTGATGGACCTGTCTCCTCGTTCGAGATCTCGTCGACGCGGTTCACGACATGAACGGCCATGATCTCATAGGTCTTCTTGATCGGCTTCCTATTGATCGTGCTAGCACCGGCAATACCAAAGCTTTGATTGAGACATTTTTGGCGTTTTTATTTTTACATTGGCCACATCCTCCTGGAGGAGGTGGAAGGATATGGGGCTCTTGGTTTCAGTGTGAACCCTTTGCAACGTGGTATTTCATACCAACTACCACGGGACAAGGACATTCGCAGTCATACAGGGGTTGGTCCATCACGCAGTGTTACTTCTGGACCTTTGGCGCGGGGGAGATTGATCGCTCAGCATTTGGATATGTTGGCGCAAGTTCAAGATATTTTTGCAGTCTTGCATTACATGTACATCTTGATCCTGAATGTTTCCGATGTATCGATGAAGCGCTACAACTTTGCCGAATACGCTTTGCACACATGATTAAAAGCCAGTTGCTTCAGTACGCTTAGATTGGACCAACGGGGAGGAAAATAGGGCTAACAGTGGGCAAGTGTATCAGATAGACGCATTGTTTGTGCCTTGTTCCTCGCTCCGTAGATCCTAGTGTTACTTCTTCATATTATCACTTTCCCCCAAGAAAGCATGTGTATGACAGACGGCGCCTGAAAGCTTCAGAATTGCACAGTTGAACTTTAGCCAAACATGTTGCGAACTTTAAGTTTCAACCCAGGTATAGTATAGTGCATCAAAACAATCACAGACAGTAAGACTCTAGAAATTCAGTGTTTCGTGGCCCTACTACCGGGCCCTGTGTGTGTGAATGTTGCTATCACATGCAAGCTCGCGCACATATTCATGCGTAAATCGATTTTTGACTTGAAGCAGAGCAGGGGGGCCACGGCTCCATTCATCAGTCCGTGGCTATTTTGGCCAACGAAGCTAGTGATGTTTGGAGAGGATATGCAGTCTGATCAACTGCACGTACCTGCGAATAGAACTGTTGATTTCTGTTTCTCCATGACGCTGTTTGCTTTAAGAAGTTAGGCCCTTCGTCGTGTTCATTTAGTTCGGTTCCGAAGTTTCTGAGCTCATTTGGGAGCATTCATGCATTGCGCTGGCATGGCATCGAGCTTGTCCGGGAGCCTTCGTGTGCTGCACTGGCCTGACACTGACGCAGTTGAGTCTTCATGTATTTCGCTAGCACTGAGTTTGTTTGGGAGCCTTGTGTTGCACTGGCATGGCGCTGAGCTAGTTTGGAAGCCTTCATCTGTTGCACTGGCATGGCACTGAGCCAGTTTGAGATTTGCATATAATGTGCTAGTATGGCATTGAGCTTGTTTGGGAGCTTTCATGTTGCATTGGCATGGCACTGAACTACTTTGGGAGCCTTCGTGTGTTGCACTGGCATGGCATTGAGCTCATGTAGGAGGTTTCATTTATTGCGCTAGCATGGCTTAAAACTTGTTTGGGAGCTTTCATGTGTTGCACTGGCCTGGCAGAGTGAGGGGCATCTTTCCCTTATCGGTGTTCAACGTTTTTTGCAATCAGCAGTGTCAGCCAAGCCCCTAAGGAATTTTCAAGGCAAAAATGAGATCAACCACAAGACTTTCCACTTCAAACCAAATTCAGCAGTGTGTTTTCCAATGCGCGAGAAGACCGCACCACGTTATTTGGAAAGAACGTCATGGTGCGAGAGAAGGCCTTACAGCCTAATTGGTATGACCTGTGTGTATGTGTCTAGACCTTTCTTATTCCGGGCTATGTGTCTAAACCTTTCTGATTCCGGGCACGGTGACTTCGAGCGCTAGCTGAAATGGATCTACATGCCGACGAAACTATGGGATCCAGCTGGCCAGGGGTGTGGATGCACATCCATGCGCATCCTTGTGCTTGCTACTTCAGCTGCCCTATGGGAACTGTAGTGCGGCTGGTACCCTGCATTGATCTGATTGTTCCGCAGTTGGATGGGCGTGGCAGGAAGTTTAATTTTTCCCCAAACAGCTCTTGAGCTGAACGGGGTTCTCAATTCTTGCTAGTAACGGCCTTTGTTCCCTCATGGTTTGCTGCCTCCTCCTGGTTCCGGCTGGGGTTCCGTGCTTGTCTCCCTTCTTCTTCTCTTCTTTCTTTCCTCAGGATAGGGGTTCTGTTCCATCATGACTTGCTGGTTCCTCTTGGTTCCGTCTGGGCTTCCGGTGCTTGTCTCCCTTCTTGTCTCTTCTTTCTGTCCTCAGGAAAGGGGTTCTGTTCCATCATGCTTTGCTGCTTCTTCCTGGTTCCGGCTGAGGTTCCGGTGCTTGTCTCCCTTCTTCTCTCTTCTTTGGTTCCGGTGCTTGTCTCCTTTCTTCTCTCTTCTTTCTTCCTCAGGAAAGGGGTTCTGTTCCATCATGATTTGCTGGTTCTTCCTGGTTCCGGCTGGGGTTCCGGTGCTTGTCTCCCTTATTCTCTCTTCTTTGGTTCCGGTGCTTGTCTCCCTTCTTTTCTCTTCTTTCTTTCCTCAAGATAGGGGTTCTGTTCCATCACGACTTGCGGGTTCCTCGTGGTTCCGGCTGGGGTTCCGGTGCTTGTCTCCCTTCTTCTCCCTTCTTTCTTTCCTCAGGAAAGGGGTTCTGTTCCATCATGATTTGCTGGTTCCTCTTGGTTCCGGTGGGGTTCCAGTGCTTGTCTCCCTTCTTCTCACTTCTTTGGTTCCGGTGCTTGTCTCCCTTCTTCTCTGTTGTTTCTTTCCTCAGGAAATACGTCACCCACTTTGTTTCTCGCTCTGTCTCCCACTGTGTTTCCCGCTTTGTCTGCAGTTTGTTTCAAATTTTGTCCCTGATTGTGTCTTTCACTTTGTATCCCACTTTGTCTCCACGTTGTTTGCCAACTCGTCTCTGGCTTTTGTGTCTTCTGTGTATCCCCTTTTGTCCTCCTGTTGGCCCCCCCCCGCTTTGTCTCCCACTTTGTATCCCCTTGCGTCTCCATCTTTGTCCCGCGCTTTGTCTCGCAGCTTTTTGCCACTTTATCCCTCCACCTCGTCTCCCATCATGTCACCCACTTTGTCTCTTTCCGTGTCTCGCGCTTTGTTTTTTTTCCCGCTTTGTCTCCAGCTTTGTCCCTCACTTTGTCTCAAACTTTGTCTCCCGTTGCGTCGCTCACATTGTTTGTCTCATCGCCTCCGCGCTCAGAGTAAAAATGTGGCCCAGACATGGTCGCTACCCGGAACCTTCCCACTTTGAAATTTGGAACCCTCACACCATTCCAATGTTTTCTCTGCCCACCTGAAACTTTGGACTAGTGATTCTGGGGACGCATGGGCCCCGGCCGCCATGGCGATTCTACGGGAATTGCAAAAATATTCTATTTGACTGGCATTTTTGACCTTCTCTTTTGGGACCAGTGCCCAATGGATGGTTTGACTATCTTGGTATACATGAATGCATACTTGTATATACATACAGGGTGTGTGGTGTGTTTAGTGGCACTGGTAGTAGGTAGTACATATGTCTCACACTGCATGGTGTATCCACATCATACCACCTCCTCATACACGAGCCACAAGGTCCACGATACCACGTCCATCTCTGAAGATTACATTAAACAAGAGGACAAAACATCAATTAGCACCAATTCCAAATACATAGAAGTCCAAACCATATAGAAGTAGACCACTTTCAAAGCCAATTCAAAAATAAGATATTGTGGAATATTTCAATTCGTTGTTGCAAGAGTTGTCTCAGTTCTGGGTTCCGGTTGGTGATGCTGGTCTTCCTTGGTGCCCGTTTTACATATTATTTTATATATATATGGTCTGTTCTGGAGGTACATAGACCGTACAATTCATATAGAAATTGAATTTCCTGAATATATTCTATCCTTGATGTCCGCATTATAATTTTAACTTGAAAATCTAAGCGCTGATGGCTTCGTGCGCGTTGAAAGCTCACGTTGCTTTGCACATTTGTTTTGCCTTGTGCGACTCCTCTGCAAGTCCATTTGTTTGCTGCAGGGTCATGCCATCAGGTTTTCAATCATTGATTTGTGTGCGGTGCGTTTCTTCTAGCGTAGCCGTTTTTGTTGGGTGGAGCTGCATTTGCACCCGTTGCATCCGTGTGCCATGTCTTTCGGACCCGTGCAGCGCGCGTTTGCGGATAACAACGTGAAAACCGAACTCTTCCGTCCCTTAGAGGCGGAACCTTTTCCAGAACATGCAGTACCCAGGTGTGTCTGTTACTTGGAAGCAGGCCTCTGACCCAATGCAAGTTCCGTGGCAGTACGTCATGCTCTGTGAATTGTGTTTGTCGGCATTTTGCGCACCCACGACAGTGTTGTTTCCATGGAATACCTGGCGCGTTAATCCCGTCATTTGGTGGTTCCTTCTGCACCCTGGAACATTCAACGCCAGATTGATCATTTACGTGTATGCAGAGGCGGGCATCGCTATCATTACCGCTTCAATATGTTTTCTTTTTTTTCCTCTCGGCAGTTCCCTTTTTCTTTCTTTTCCCTTGTCTGTTCTACTGCTCTGTCGGTCGTGTAGGTGGGGCAACTCATTGAGCAAGATATCAATATGGCTCGCAACCAATTGCACGATCAATGGCAAGGCGATTCGGCCAAAAGAGTCCTTACACTGGACAAGTGAGTGCAACAAGCGGCAGTGGATCGCAATAAACTTTTACGAAGGTAAGTTTTTCCTATGTCATGATGTTTTTCCAATCAAACAAAATGAGAGGAAAAAAATCTCTTGAACAAGTTCCTTACTTACAAACGACATATACGCAGACAGATGGAGAGACACAGGCAATCTAGATTGTTATGTACTGATTGTTCACGGGAAACTTGTGCAAACCATCATGGACATCGCTTGCAGTATTTTTTTGGTGTGTGGCAAGGATATGTTGGGAGTCAAAGTGTGTTGCTACAGGAATACACGCCCACGAACCCTTTTCCAAAACGATGAGGTGGCATTTAGAGAACATCAATCACTACTTGGTATTGGAAAAAAAACAAAATCTGGGTCTTGATGCACCAAAAAACATATTGATAATTTTGCGCCCTATGGACCATCAGAAATTGGGCTCGAGATGCCGCCGCACAACGCTGTGCTTGAAACGTTTCAGAAATTTGATAAAGATGGCAATGGTTCCATTAGCAGGGAGGAATTGGTGGAGGTCTTGCGAACTTTAGATCCAGATGACTGGGACGACAATTCGGTTGATCATTTGTTGGCAAGTGCGGATGCCAATGGTGATGGGGCTCTACAAATCGAGGAATTCGTGCGTTGGGTTTTTGCGGAAGACGTGAGCAAATTGGGAAGCGCTTCCCTTGGAAACAGTTCCCTCACCATTTTGATCGATGGTTCTTCCCGGGATGATCTCAATGGTGAATACGTGCAACAGGATGAATTTTACGGTCACCGGCCTGTCTTTTTCAACGCGGAGAAAGGCAAATATCTGTTCTACAACCAGAAACTGGTTGGTGGTTTGGAAGTACATACTGATTGCTTTAGATTTAACCACATTTTGGAATGATGACCCGGAACGACCAATATGTTTTTTTGAAGGGGAATAGCCACCACAATCAGGAAACACCGTCGCTGGCAGATCTTTGTCCGCACCAGCTGGAAGGCCAGTGCCCGGCTTTGTACCAAGAGAGCTCCGCACCTTTCAGGGGAAACTTGGCATGTCTACAACGGGAAGAAATTTCTGACTGAACCGGAGATGTCGACGAAACTCGCGCCGCCTTCGACGGCTGAAGAGAAGTGCGCCAAGGCTGCGGATGCCATTTATGTTAAAACCCAGTGGAGTAATGTCACTGGTGGTTTCATGAAAACAGAGAAAATTTGCAATGAGCGCCCTGTCTACTATGATGAAGAGCATAAGTCATGGTTGGCATACGATGGCCGGAAAGAGAGATGGGTAGTGGCAAAGCATCTCAAAACAGATGGGCCAAGAGATACGTGGGTCACCTCTTTGAAGACAGATGTGTTTTCTCCTGACTTGACTGGATGGCGTGGCACAACGACCGCCGTCCGGGTTGATGCCAAAGGGAGGGAACGTTACCGTGGAGATGGTGGTTGGATCGATGAATCCTTTCCCCACAGCGAGGAAAGCATTGGCAAGAAGAAGGCAGCAGGGTTGGGAGGTGTTGGAAAGATTGAACGGCCGAGCTAGCAGGTGTATTTGCAAAGGAGTGATCCCAAAACCGTGGCATGCTTGCATGGGACTTACCCCAAGATAGTGAAACCAACGGATGTCAGGGAACAGTTCAAAGAACTTTGGAGTTGACAAGGATGTCTTAGTTCTGATAGTCCTTGCATGCCACATGTAAACAATGTAAACTCAACTATTTCTCTTCATTCGAAACCATGTCGGACTTTCCAGCTCTGCCACCCTTCCGGGACAAGTTTGGCAGGAGTGCGACTGGGTCCGCGCCAAAGATCTCGCGGAGCCTCCAGCCTTGTTCTCCACCGTTGAGCCAGCTGATGCTTGTCAGGGAGCTCTTGGAGATTGTTGGCTCATTGCAGCTCTTGCTGGTGCCTTGGGCGGCGGAAACTGAACTGTTCAACTGCACAATGGAACAGCTTTGTGATTCCTTTTCTGCATAGTGTGACAGCTGAACTTTGAGCTTTTATTCCTTCCGGGAATGTTTTATTTTAATCCAGTCATTGATCACTGGTAACCAGGTGTCGCCGAATTTCCAAATTTCATCCGGGACCACATCTTTGAGACAAAGGCACTGGCAGAGGATGGCAAGTATCGCATCAAACTCTACGAATCTCTTTCGCATTGCTGCCCACGCGTAAAAGTCAAAAGTATCCAGTCTGAGCATCCAAGGTCATGAAAGTGGAACACGGATGAACACGGAACATTGTGTTAAAATGTCATCAACATTCCTTTGTTGGCGCTTGAATTTTCCATACTCTATGTCTTCCAGCTGACAGTTTGAGGATTGGACCAGCAAGAGCTGGAAGGTGATGGAGATTGATGACTACATCCCTTGCCAGCCTCGGAAATGGTACGAACCAAGTGCGGTCACACTGTTTGCTCAAGTCTCCAATAAACAGCTATATGTGGTTCTGATGGAGAAGGCTTTCGCGAAAATGATTGGATCCTACCAGGCCATTTTGTAGTCGACAGGAAACTGTGGCATGTTAATGTTGTCACTTGATGGTTGACAGCAAGATGTTCGAGGCTGTTTTTATTGCTTATATTAGCTTCTATCCAGAACGAAAAACACCCCCTCATCCTACACTTTCGGCATTCCCAATTTTCTAGCAAGTTACAGTTGAGATGCGTGCAAATTGCTGCCCAATTTCTTCCAAACTTGAGTTTGCATCCGCTAGCGGGCTGGAAGGCTGGAAGCATCTTAGGAATGGATTGATTTCAAGGAAACATCCGGGGCTTTTGGGAGTCCAGTGGAGGGACACATGGCCAGGCGCTTTCTGGCGGCCTTTCTGGGGTGGCCTGGGTTGCCATGACGGGCGAGACGGATCTAATGTGGTTCTCCAGGGAAAGGCAGGGACGGCGGCGATTATACGATTGACTAAGGGTCAGGAGGAATGTGTATGGAAAGCTAGTTTTTCAATGTGACAGAGTTCATCTTGTCTTGAGAGAACGGCTTTGGCATACCGAAAATGCTTCGCTCTTTTGATAGTTCGGCTATCCCATCATCACCGTGGCTTCCAGCCATCTGCTGATTTCACTGGAAAATTGACTTCCTCTGAACATATTCCAGGTTGCCCCTTCGAAAGAAAATCCACCCCAACCCACCACTATTTCATTATTTCAATGGATTTTCAATGGATTTTGATAATATTTGGATATTTGTGGCTGAAATCAGCAGGCATCAGCCCAAGTGGGACGTCACCGGCTCCCGCGGCTTGATCGTCCGCAGTGGCTGTGACCTGGACAGTGAGAAATTGGGACGCTTGGGCCATGGAGCTGTCTTTCTAGAGCTGGAACCTTGGCCGGCGGTTCAAAAAGAGTAGGAAACATGAAACGGGATGAAACGAATTTATGGATGTGATTTGGATGGGGTCATACCGTTATACCAGTTATAGATGGTGTATTTTCAAGATGCTTGATTTTACTTACATTTGTAAATAAGTGAACGAAGCGTAGGTCTACTTAAGGCATCAGAGAGAGAGAGGGAGAACCATGGTTCTCAAGCACATGACATCAAACTAGGTGGGTAGGATTCCACCCATCATAGGTTGAAATACGTAAATCATTCAAACGGCAAAGCCACATGAATGAAATTCGGTTGATTTCGAAGAAGCGAGCGAAGGCACAGCGATAAGTTAGTACGTATTCAGACTTTGCCATTTGTGTTTCGCCTGAATTTTCCATACGGTTTGCTGAGGAGAAATTTGGTTATCGCGTCCATTTCAAGAAGCTCGAAGGCGATGGTCCTGACGAGGGCTGGCTCTCCTGCTACATCAGCGGCTATGAAGTCGCCAGGTGCCGAGACCCTGTGGAGTGGCAGCAGAAACAAGTGCATCTCCCTTCCAGCATCAAGTTTAGCATCGGAACTGGCCGCACCTTGGCCAAAGTGGATCAGGATACCATGTGGGGCAACTTGGAAAAGTTCGACCGGGCCAACTTCCTCATGGCGGCCTCCATACACACGGGGAAGAAAAGTGAACACAAACGGGAAGATGGTTTGGTGGAAGGACATGCCTATTCAATCATCCATGCGGTGGAGCGCAAAGGCTTCAAACTGGTTTGCTGCAGGACATTTGTGCGTTGGGCGTAGGCGTCATGCACTGATGTGACGTTCTGCTGCGTCTGATTTTGTGTGGAGTTCCTTAAGGTTTATGACAGCAATTGCTTCATTGGTTCGGTGCTTGTAATTATGTTTGAATGTTCAATTGTTCGTCAACTGTCGGTTCAGTTGTATAATGATGAGTCCACTGCTTTTTCAGGAAGCGCCTGTCATCTCAAATTGTAAGCAAATCTCCAGCAGTGGCATCTTTTTTTGAGAGCGGGGGAATGTGAGAGTGCGTTTTTTTAGCCATACTGCTTCGAGATCTCATTTCATCTATGTATTGTGGAAGAACTGTTGGCTTCAAGTCTTGTGTGTGTACGGTACATATCCAAGTTTGCACATCAGGCAACAAGAAACTACAAGGACCTGAAAGC
>Ga0126342_10008891_pt1 | contig 17987 bp, 16 predicted proteins | sample Cyp1metagenome_FD_92528 | JGI IMG/M metagenome (GOLD analysis project Ga0126342, IMG submission 92528) | Coral microbial communities from Lord Howe Island, Old Settlement Bay, Australia - Cyphastrea 1 metagenome | ecosystem: Host-associated > Invertebrates > Cnidaria > Coral ... | reverse complement strand
TAAATTTAGTAGATATCTACCATATAGATTTTAAATCCCATTAAATTTAGTAGATATCTACCATATAGATTTTAAATCCCATTAAATTTAGTAGATATCTACCATATAGATTTTAATTCCACTCAAATTTAGTAGATATCTACCATATAGATTTTAAATCCCATTAAATGTAGTAGATATCCCATTAAATTTAGTAGATATCTACCATATAGACTTCAAATCCCATTAAATTTAGTAGATATCCCCTATGTCACCGCACCTTCCCCAATTTTCCCTGTCACCCGCCAGGGCCGAGTCCTCTCCGTGGACCGTGCGGTGTCGCACGGCGGCTATGCGCATGTAGGGGACCCAGATTCACCCGATGTTGCTATATCAATATCTATTTTTTTAACAATGATGTGTAGATATGTATGAATTATTGCTAGGAATGTTTTATATATTATATAGATATATTATATATATATTATATATTTATTGGCAAAATAATCATATATATATAATGAAAGTATATGATATGTATATGATATGTAAAATGGCATGTAATTATATGATATGTATATGACGTGTATATGGTATGTATATATTTTTGATAATGATATGTATCTGGGCAAATTATAACGACCCCAGGTATCAATTGGTTATAAAACGACCTCACAGCGATAGATGGTATAATATCTGGTTATAATTGTCGTTATATACCAAAGTATCTGTATCTGGGCAAATTTAACGACCTCACTGTTCTCCCGAACCCTGGAATCATTGTTAATAAGGGAAATCATCCCCTTTTATTGCCGCAAGATTCAGGTTAGTGAAATAATTATTATAATTTACCAAGATGTATGTATATATATATGATAGATGATGTCATACATGTAACAATATTATACACATCATATATCTGTATACAGCTATATACAGTCAGCACATATATTTATATATACTATAAAGATGTAGCGAGTGGAGCATGCAACCTGTGAGTCATGGTTCCTGGAAGCGGCTTACCCTGACCTCAAGGGCGGAAAAGTGTACTTTTGCATCCCCTTACCCTCTGCTAATCGAAGCTTGCTGGGAAAGTCCCCTCCAAGGTGAAGATGTGTGAAATGCATGGGGAATACACAGATCGAACGACCCTCTGTGAATGCAGTCTTTGAATGTGAAAACAGACCTCAATGAGAAGCCATGGAATTTTAACTATGGATTTTCCAGTAATTTTGACATAACTACCGGAGATCATCATTACGTAAATCAGTAAATCATGACTTAAATCATCTATAAATGGTCGAGGTATTTTACTGCTATGTTAGTTGTTATTTGAGGGTAAAACTGGTCTCCGAAACCCTTTGTTCCCAGGATTTGATGACCGGATAGGTGGGCTATCCCCCAATGCCCCACATGATCAGTTATATTTGATCATGATTATCAGGTATATAAATTGTATATCCCAGAACATATCCCAGAACATATCCCATTATGATCGTATATTTGATGAATGGTAACGATCATATACAATGATAATCATATATATTTATCCCAGAACATATTTGATGAATACTAAATGATACATATGAATATGTTATTGATCATTATTATCCGGTTGGATATCAAATGATGTATCATATATAATTGGTGTATCATATGATGTATCATCAATATATAATTGGATTACAATCATATGATATAATGTATATCCGGTCATATCCCATTACATGATATGATGTCTATGAATCACAACGACCTCATCATGAGGTCACTGGAATGGTGAACGGTTCAGGAGAATCATACGAAATCATGGACGCGTGATGTTTTTTTTGTTAACCGGTAATATTTCAGTTTAGTGAATTGTGAAAACATACATATTATATACATATATGTAATAATATGTAATTACCATATATAGTTATTTACATATATATATATATCCCATTTTGCCATGATATCCAGTCACCCCCTGTTTGGGGGGCTGAGTGCGGGGTTGTCTCTTTGGAACTTTGGCAATCATGTTTAATTCCCAGTTACCAGTAGTACCGCACAAGGCGGTGGCGGAAGTTTCAAGAATAGGAAACCTATAGGAGAGATTGGTTGTTGTGAATCACGGATGGCAGAGCGAATCCACTCATGGACCGACAGGAGGTTGGAGTTGTGTTTTTTGGAGTGGTTGCAATGGTTGCAGTGGTCACCTCACCACAATTGCTGGATGTAGTGTGGTGTAGTGCAGTTGTAGTTGTAGTGTAGTGTAGTGTTGTGTACTGTAGTGTGGTATAGTGTAGTGTAGTCTAGTGTAGTGTAGTGTAAAGTAGTGTAGTTGTAGTTGTAGTGTAGTGCAGCGCAATTGGTGTAGTGCAGTGTAGTGTAATGTAGTGGTAGTTGTAGTTGCAGTTGTAGTCGTAGCATAATGCAATGTAATCAGTGTTGTGTAGTGCAGTGTAATGTAGTGGAGTTGTAATTGTAGTTGTAGCTATGGTGGTGGTGGTAATAGTGGTAGTAGTGGTAGTAATGGGAGGAGGAGTAGGAGTAGGAGTAAGAGTAGGAGTCGGAGTAGGAGTAGTAGGAGTAGGAGTAGTAGGAGTAGGAGTAGGAGTAGTAGGAGTAGTAGTAGTAGTAGTTGTTGTTGTTGTTGTTGGTCTAGATGTAGTTGTAGATGTAGATGTAGTTGTAGTGTAACTGGTGTAGTGTAAATAGATGTAATTAGTGTCGTCTACCATCCATCCATCCATCGATCTATCTATCTTTCTATCGATCTATCTATCTACCTGTCTATCTGCAAGCTTGAAAACGCAGCAATTCTGCGAGACATCTTCAGTTTTTGAACTTGACAACATCAAAAACGCAGCAATTCTGCGAGACTTCCTCAATTTTTGAACTTGACAACGTCAAAACTCAGCTATTCTGCGAGACTTCCTTCAAAAATCGAAAGTTGAGTGCAGAGCTGAAGGCCTCGTACCAATGCGTTTTGTTGCGATTTTTCCATCCATCTGTCTAAAGTATTGCGCCTGCCACGAAAAAGTGATGCCAAGTCATACGAAGTGCTGCACCTGTCACACAAAATCGCCTTCCCAAAACTGCTCCAAAATGCAACCCTTGTCAGGAAATCTCCGCCCTGACCTCCGAACATCTCTGATGAACATGTCTCGTGTATTGCGCCTGCCACGCGAAATGCATCTTTACGGATCCCCTTCAAATGTCCCACGCCTGCCATGGTTTTTGGAAATGCTACAAAACCCTCAGATTTTGCTCACTTTTGACAAGGTGCACAATCCCTTGCGCCGGCCACGGGAAACGACATCTGAACGTCCAAAAGTGCTCCGTAAGTTTTCTGCACTTTTGACTTCGACATGCGCTTCGCGCAACAACGACGTGCACTTTTTCGACGTGTCAACTTCCAAAAAGATGAGGTGTTTTGTACAGTTTGACTTGGAAATGTGCTTCGCGCCACAACGGCCTACACTTTTTCAACATCTCAACTTCCAAAAGTGGTCTGGGACCGTCAGTCTTTAACACTTTTGACTTCAAAATGTGCTTCGCGCCACAACGGCAGGCACTTTTTCGACATCTCCATTCCAAAGAGTGCTCCGAAGCTGACGTGTTTTGTACCTTTTGACTTCGAAATGTGCTTCGCGCCACATTGGCGTGCAATTTTTCATCTCTCCTCTGGCCAGATGGCTCCGCACCCCGCTTACTTTTCGACCCTCCGTTGGAAAAACACAGTGAATCGCGACTTTTCTACCTTTTCGTGCACCTGCATCTTGTTTCTTCTGACTGTTTCTCTTGACTCTTTCTCTTCTCTGATCTTTCTCTCTTCTCTGACTCTTCCCACCTCTGCTTTTCCATCTGTCCACATTGTCGGAAGCTTGACTTCTAAACTTCCTTCGTTAATTATGTAATCATTTTTGTCTGGTATATTCCATTCCATCCGATGGTTTGACACATTATAATCATTAATATTACCATGATACAAGGTATATTCCACTAATAATTGTCGATCATTACATGAGCCATGACACATGGGATACCTGATATATCATTATATCCCAAAATTATTGGCCGGGATATCCCACTATATCCCAGTAATTATATCAGACAGTGATTCATTTTATATCAGGCATATCCCCATATATTTTATTCTTGTCATATTGTCATGGTCAACGTTGGTTAGACACTTTTGTACTTCAATCTTTCGCTATCAATTGTAAAATGTACTCGGCCAACTAACAGTTGCATTTTCTGGGAGGTCTAAGATTCACCGTGTTCCATCCCCATGTTTCATGTCTTGTGTCTCTCCCAGACGTGTCTGCCAGGCGAAATTCCGCAAGGAGGTTAGGCAGATGAACGAGGAGGAGCTGCACGACATCATCGCTGAGTCGTGCCTTGGTGGCGTTTTGTCTGTTTTTTTCAAATATGTTGAGGTGTTACTATAGTAAATGCATATGTATATATATACTATATTTATAATATATATATCTATATCTAATATATATTATATATAATATTTATATATATATACAATATATATAATATACATAATATATATATAATATTTATATATATATAATATATATATAATATATATATATATATAATCTATATATTATATATTTAATATACATAATATATATATATATATATATATAATATTATATATATATATAATATTATATATATTATATTATACACATTGTTTGTTTGTCTTCGTAGATGCCCTATGTGTTCATGTTGCATGTGTATAAATGGATGTATGAAAATTCAAATGCACATAATGCATTCTGTTTACACATGGTCACATGTATTTGTGTATATGGCAATGTATGATGCCTATCAAACCAATGGAAATTGTGATTTATCCTACGTGGTCATTCAACAAATATGGTGGGGATTTGATCAGAAATGGAGATTTGATTGTGTGTTGCAGCAAGGGAATCATCAGGGTCCTTCAATGTGAGGCCCCCCAGTTATAAGTTGGTTTATAAGCCCCAGTAACTATAGTTATAAGTTATAAGTACCATAAACCATAGTTATTGGAGTTATGTTCACCAACTTAGCTATCTTGGGCCTCACATTGTTGGGCCTCACATTGTTGTATTGGAATCCCAATGTTTTTCTTGCTGTGACATGTTCCTTCCTGAGACCAACTATGAACTATCAAGAACTCTAGCTAAGCCAGGGGTCATCACTCTAAGCCAGCTGCTGTTGCACAGCTTGTCTGCAACGTTCCAACTTTGCGGGTCGCATCCTTAATTTAAGTCCTTGTGGACTCCAGCTTACTAAATTTGATTTGCTTAAATTCATCCGCGGTCCAAAACACATCGGAAAAATCAGAGGGTGATGAAAACCGACTCACTACCAAGCTAAGGGTGGGACCCACTACCCAAAACATGATTTTTTTAATCATTTTCCACCCTTCAAAATAAAACCGCTGAAGCATTACATCAACCAGAAACGCGTCCCGACCTTGCTGTTCCAGCTCTCCTGTCACGCTAACTCGCACGGCCTTTGGCTTCATTCTCCAACAATTATTGAACAAATGGCCATAGAAAGTTAATTTACCCATTAAAAATTGTGATGTTCCATAGTTTTTTGTATGTTTGCCAGAGGGTAACATTATCAGACTTATAAACTGTTTGACTCGCAATGTTGAGCAACATTATCCCGCTTTGAATTGCCACAACATATTGGATATATTGGGGTGTCCCCAGTATCCCATGAATCAAAGGATTCGCTGGCGGTTTGGGTCATTTGGATGTCAAATCCAAAACCCAGAATTGGACGGGGCTTAAAATTTACAGCAAACTGATTCATTGATACAAAAAAAATCACATCTGGTTGGTGGTTTGGAACAGTTTTTATTTTTCCATATATTGGGAATAATCATCCCAACTGACGAACTCATATTTTTCAGAGGGGTAGGTATACCACCAACCAGACCTGATATGCATCCATATATCCATGATATCCTCAAAACCATTGAAAAAAAGGTAGAGTTTCCATGAGTTGCCCGGAAAATGATGGTTTCCTGAAATGGAGGTACTCCCAGCCATCATCCAGCTATTTGTCGGATTTTCCATGAAATAAACCATCCAGCTATTGGAGTTTCCCCATACCATTGAAATTGGATCATTACATAGCATGGAGTTTTCCATTGTAATAGTTTCCCTAGAAAAACATGTAGAGTTTTTTCTATGTTTCACTACGTTTCCATCCATTGAATCCTCGTGTTCCTCAGCGGCAGCACGGCATGAAACGGCCGTTTCAACGGGCCGTTTCTAAGGCGTAAGATGATGCTGCACCATCGCCTGGAGGTGCGTGGCAGGATACACCTGGTGTCTCTCCCAAAATGGGATATATGATATAATATAAAAAAAACTATACAATATATATATATATGTATATATATATAGTATATCATGAAAATATTATATATATATATATTAAATAATATTGATAATATATTATATATACTATACAATGTATATATATATATTATATAAACTAATTTGTATACAAATATTTTATGTTATATATTTAATATTTAATATTTAATATTTAATATATAATATATAATATATAATATTTAATATATAATATATAATATAATATATAATATATAATATATATAATATATAATATATAATTTATAATATTTATATAAATATCATATAATATAATATAGATATAATATAATATTTATATTTAATTTAATTTATAATATATATATATATATTATAATATAATATATATTTATATTATAATATAATATATTTATATAGCATATATACCCTTTAGTAGATTACCATGGGAGTCTTAGTGGCTGTTGCCTGCTGCGAACAGTTTTTCTTCCGCTTGAAACCTCACCAGATATTACGTCGATCGAAATTTTGTCTAGACCCTGCCAGATAAGGGGTTGGAAGAATAGTTTCCAAATAATCCCACTAAAGATTGGCTATTTTCAGGGTCTATGTGAATTTACCAGATGGTATGTATATACATACATAATCATACATATATATTTATATACAGTAAAAATTGATATATCAAACATGAGACATACCGATACGCCGAATTTAATCGCACATGTAGTTGTAGAGATGTGAATAAAGCATTGTTTACCCTAGGGTAAGCTAAGGTAGATGTGGAACACCCGCAGTTTCCCGTTCGACGAATAATCTACGAATGGTTGGTTTTCCACATCCTGGTGCATGTCACAGGAGGGTATAATATCCATATAATATCAATAATGTAATAGTTACTTAACGTATTCCTTAGATCAAACTAGTACATCGATGTATAGCAAAATACCATGATATCAAATAATATGCAGTTAGTTTACCATGGTTTACCTTACTTCGAGGCAAAGCTGGCTTGTGAGACTTGGATGAATGTTGAAACCCTCGCACAGAAACCTGGATGGAAAGGCTGGAATACATACGTGATAAGATGTTCTTCAACATATTGTTATTGTGGAATATTGTATGATACTAAAAAGTATTTAAGATCTCATATATGAGCTTGATATAGTACATATATATATATATTCATATACATACACATCACATTCCCATATTTCGGTGTCCTTTCTTCAAACGCTTGCCCCGGCTTTCCAATCGCTGCAGAAATTCCGGAAAAAGAGACCCTCAGCTGGCTCCAAGTATGAGTGGCAGTACAAGATTGTCCTTCCTGCCTGTTTCGGTTAACGAGGGTTGGCGGGTTGGCAGTAGGTCGGAATCGCTAGGTTGGTGCACATAACTCCTACAACTTGGGTTACGCTAGATATATCTATGCTCTCCAGGGGGGTTATAAAATGTTATAAATCAACTTATAACAGTGGGCACCACGTTATGAATCTACGTTTCTATGTGTTGCAGTCTTCAACACTTGAGCATTTGGGGGTGTTACCAAAAATGGGGAGATGACGATTAACATCTAAGATTAATCATCTTTAAGGTCATGCTACGCCAGGATTCATGTTAACCCAAATCTAATGTTCTCTTGGGGCGGGTACCAAGTTGAATAGTCATAGTAGTTAATGGACATAGACTAAACCAAATATTTATAGGTTGTAATCCCCGAAGTTTCATGTGCGAGTTTGGCGAAAAAGATGCCCCATTTTGATCCTTGAGGATCACCAAAAAAGATGGCTAGTTTCGCATCACTGCGGCTGCGAAATCACCAGTTGGTAGATGGTTTCTCCCATAACAAGGCCCTAGCAGGGGGCCATTGTTTGCAGTGCTTTGTCATACCCATATGCTCCATGTCTGGTGGAAAAAATCATACATGGAGCATATGGGATAGTTACCAATAGTTCCCAATATTTCCCAAGTGGTTTCAGGAATTCTTCTGTCCACTGTTTTCAGTGAAGGTAGCCATTCAGGGTGGTGCCCCCCCGTTATGTTTGTTGCTTCAAAAAGGTCGCATGAATACTAGATTTATATCAGTTATATCTACATATACCCTCTGGTAATTTGTTACATAGCTATTGAAAATTGTTCATTAACAGTTGATTTACCTATTTCCAAATGGTGATTTTCCAGTTCGCTTTTTGTATGTTTACCAGAGGGTATCTACCATAAACATCCATGAACCACAGTTCATTCAGCCACTTTTTTCGGCAACGCTGTCAGGGACGATCCCAATTGACCCCCAGCAGTTCTTGTAGGTTCTCATCCCTATTGTTTGTTGTCTATGTCCAATGATACATACATATATATATATTAATTTACTTATATGTTATATATGTATAAATTAATTGTAGTATGTGTTATATACAGATTAATTATGTTACATATATATATATATATATATTTGTTAATGATATTATATATACAATAGTATTTGTATTATATTGTATATATATATATATATATGTATCAAACAAAACATACTGTACTATTATATTATACATGTTAATATATATATATATATATTGATGTTGTTCATGTAAATCAATATCATATATACTAGTTTTAAATACATTATATATATATATATAAACTGTAATATAATATATATATATATCCAGCACAAGAAGTAGATTCCAATACTACCACCGTTCGATAGTCGCAATGGTATTATTTTGAAACCAAGAAGTAGGCAATGGGCGGCTCACCAATCAGTCTCTCTCTCTCTCTCTCACCGAATTGTATTTTGGGCATAGTTTCATAGTGATGATAAATTATCATATGAACTTCAGAAGTAGCATTGCACATTGTTGATGCTTAGCCTCAATTCATATGTTTTTCCTTTGCCTTATCCACCAGTCACTCATGATTGACGACAGGTCTCTTGATCCACCATTATGTCAGTTGGGCCCCATGAACCACCATATCATTCGTGGGTACTGTAGATGATATGTTATGTTGTTTCCAAATGCACTTTATTTGATTACCATCCTCGTAATATTCCACATCACATCAACCCTAAATTCCCACGGGGCTTATCTATTTGTCTGTCTGTCTGTCTCTCTGTCTTTCTGTATGTTTGTCCGTCTGTCTATCTATCTATCTGATTGTTTGTCTGTCCCTCTATCGATCTATCTATCTGTCTATCTAGCTTGGATATTATGCGGATAGCATGTAAAACACACAGAGAGTTCACACACACACAGACACACTATGCATACGCAACATGTCATGATCCACCGCCCCGGCCACCCAGCGGTGCCAGGCCTTGGCCAAGACCTTTCTAAAGGAGCGGGAACTGGCAGCTATGAGCAATGAAGAGGCGATGCCAGCGTGGCGATGGGGCGGCTGGTGGGGCCTGAGGTGCTGGTGATTTACCGCGAAAAAAAGGTGGGACTTAGCGGGGATTTAGTCAGGGTTTCATCTGATTTAGTTGGGATTTTGGGCGCACTATTTTTCCCGGATTTTTCCCCTCCCCCGGTTTTTTTTTTTCCCTGATCATCCTTTCACAATGAAGCCAGCAGGCAAGCAAGCAAGCAAGTCAGGCAGGTAAGCTAGGCAGGCAAGCAAGCAAGCACGCGGGCAAGCAAGCAAGCCAACCAGTCAGCCAGCTAGCAAGCAAGCCAGCCACGCAGGTAAGCCAGAGCAAGCAACCACCTTGCATGAAGGCGAGCAAGCCAGGAAGGCAGCAAGCAAGCACTTGAGGAAGCAAGGAAGTAAGCAAGCGAGCCAGCCAGCCAACCAGCAAGCAAGCGAGCAGGCCAGCCGGCCACCACAAGAGTTTTGAGCCAATCGGAGATAAACCTTCGAGCCACCCCTTCGGAAAAACTACAAACCAACTTTGAAAAAACAAAGCAACCCTGAACCAACTCTAAATAAAGTTCTAAACCAGCTGCAAGCCAAATCCAGCCTTACTTATCCAAACCCTAAACGAACTTTAAAGTGTAAACTAATTTGCACTAAACAGTAAATAACACTTTAAACTTTAAACCAATCTTTGACCAACCTTAAAGAACGTAAAAAAAACAACACCAAAGCTTAGATTATTTTTTAATCAACAATAAATAAATGTTTAACCAGCTCTAAAGAAAACCCTCGACCAACCTCCGACCCTTAGTAAAGCACCAACAATTTCGAAATACAACCTGAAACCAACAGCAAAGAACCTTCAAATAAACTTTCACAAAACCTTGAACCAACCCTCAATAAACCATAAATCAACCCTAAATTGATCTCTAGCCAGCCCCAAACCAATTCTAAACCGAACCGTAAACCAATTTAAAACATAAAATGAACCGGCACTAAATCGACGCTAAACCAATTTGAATTAGCCGTTAAACCAACTTTAACTAAACCCTAAACAACCTCACATAATTTTCCGAACAACATTCAATAAATTTTGGAACCAAATTTCCATACTCCCTAAACCAGCTCTAATCAAACCTTAAACCAACCCCAAATCAACCCTGAACCAACCTTCCTTAAACCGACTATAAAGAACACCTTAATCGAACCCCAAATAAACCTTAAAGCAAACTAGCTATCTACATGTATATATATATTTTATATATATACATAGATAAATAAATCCTAAACCATCACGAAGGAAACTGCAAACACACCTTAAAGTCAAACCCCAAGCCAACTTTAAATGTTCAACCAACCTCAAAAAAACCCTGAAACGATGCCAAATAAAGGTTTAACCCCTCCCCAAAACAAACCCAAATCCAAACCCAAAAGACAACGAATGAATGTTCGGCAAATTCCGAATTAAACCCTGAACCGATTTAGCCAACCAGCAATAAACCACCGACCCAACCCTGAATCAACCCTAAACCAACCCGAAAGAAAACTTAAACACATCTTAAACCAAACACTAAGCAAGTCAGAAATAACACCCGAACACATGTTAAATGAACAGTACGCCAGCATTAAATAGATCCAGAGTAAACCTTAAGCTAACACTAAGCCCACCCAAACTAAACACTAAATCAGTTTTAACTACAATTTCAAAGCAGCCTTGAACACAACCCCAAACCAAACCTAACAAAACCTTACACCAAACCTAAACCAAGCCTGAACAGATCTTAAAAAAATTTAAAACAACATGCCAAAATACCTTCACCCAAGCCGAAAGAAATCCTACAGCAGCCCTAACACCATGCTATTTGAACCAACCCTAAAACTAAGCGGGCTCCCAGCTGGACCGCAAACTAACCCTAAACAACGTATTGAACCAACACTAAATTCATGCCAAACAAGCGCTACACAAACACAATTTATAAACCAACCTTAAACCGACCTGGAATCACTAACCCAACCCACGATACCTTTAAGCAACCCTAAGCACACACCACAGCAACCCCAACAACACTTCTAGCTGGACGAACCCCAAAACGCCTAAAGTGCTGCAGGTACCGAAGAAGTGGTAGCTGCTAGTAGCTCCAAAAATCTCCGATTCCGGCAGAAATAAGAGTTTCTAGCTCCAAAATGCTTGACTTACCATCAGCTCCTAGCTCCAAAAATGCTGCGATTACCGTAGAAGTGGTTCCAACATGTTGCATATACAGTCGAAATGGCAGCTTCGAGGTTTAACACCCTGCAAATAGCGAGTCGATTGATGCGGCATTGCGGGGGAAAAAAAAAGCACGAAGGGGCAACAACAATCCCTGGCGCAAAACGGGGCCTTAGTGGGGAATTCACGGGATTTAGTGGTGATTTAGTGGGATCTAGTGGGGATTTCAAAGGATTCAATGGGATCTAGTGGGGATTTCATGGGATTTAGATGATGTAGCAAACAATAATATGAACATTCATGAATGTATCAATGGGGTTCAAACTACTTGCGGGTGCAGGACTGGGGTGGTTGGGACACAAGGGTATAACTCAGGTTATTTATCCACTTTTAACTCAAACTGCACCCCAAGTATATAATATAATATATCTCTATACATATATATATATATATGTGTGTGTGTCAATCCCCTGGTTATGTGCTGTTCTTCATCCTCTCAAATAGATCCCCATGTATTAATTTAGTATAGACTACATTATGGTTACAACAAGTATATGATAATGTGTTAAACAGCAGCCGCAAAAGCAGGGACATATATGATTTCACACGCAAAAAAAATGCTAATGTGTACAATAAATGAGTCTGATTTTTGGTTATTGATTGTTCCATCTTCAGCCATCAAGAATGGCATCAACATAGCCAAATTCGACTTTCTTGTTTGGTATTTTGTTACAACCACAAACCAAATGATTTCATCACCTCGACACCGGTTTTTAGTGGCAGAAGGTGGGTTTAACTGAACATAGGGTGCCCCAAAATTCCATGGTTCATCACCATCTTCCCAGTAGTCCCTTCCCCATGTTAAACACCTCCTTAGAAACCATGGTTTAGTAGGGAATTTCCACATTCCATTGGGAACATTTAGGTGGTGTCTAATATAAATGGGGGATGGAATTCAAGATGCCATTTTGTGGGTATCCCCATTCCCGGACGGACCTGAGGGGTGATGTTTTCAGAGGAAAACACGCGTCATCCCCTCATCGATGTCGGATCATGGAAGGAAAACCTCCGTAAGGAAGGAGAATTTGTCATGGTGCATTGAAACATAGGGGAATCATGATATAATCCGGAAAATGTATTACATATATATATACATATACCAGAAATGATATATACACGGTATAATTATATATATATATCTATATATATATACAACGTATATGATTATTGTATTTTTATACATATTTACTAGCTGTATATTTATATATACTGTAGAATATAATATATATATATATATATTACAGTTATATATATATACATTGTGGATTGACTATCTTTGCACCCTTTGGTTTCTTTGCCCGAGCCCTTTTTTGGATTTTCGAGGTCTTTGAGCCGGAGCCTCTGTCGAAGGACTACCCCGTCCGGTCTTCCCAGTGATGGGCAAATTAGGTGGGGATGGGTCAAGTTACCCATGAAATTTTCCCATATGACTGGGGGAATATAACCACCTATATACCCATCCATAAATACCAGCTATTTCAGGGTACCATCCTATTAGTACCAGGGTTTTGACCCATCGCCAGGTATTGATAGGGGGGTTAAGCAGCAAAAATTGTGATTAATACCATGTTAGTACTGAAAACCTTTGTTTTGGGGGAGCCCACCTTTTAAGAAATTTCCAATATATAGCCAATTACAAGGGTAATGCGGTAAACCCATTGTCACAAGCCCAAACACTCGTCAGATCCTCACTTGGTCCAATCCATCTGACATCCAAAGGATCCTTCGCGATGGGTATTGGACGAGGTCTCCAGACATCAAGTGAAGCTGCCTGAACGGCCTGGCATCACTTGAGTCTGGGTGTGTATGACTGACAACTCATGGAGTAGGTACTGTGGCACCAGATTCAGACCATATTCCTTCCATCATTTACGACGGAGCTCTGGAGCCTATGAAGCTCACAACGAAGATGGCACCTGTTGAAAGCAGTGCGAGTGAGCTTCACTTCAATTACCCAGAACCTTTCGATGATGGATTGGCGTCGAAAGCAGTAATCAAAACTACATGGGGAACCAAAAAGACCACATTGCGGGTCATCACCGGAAATGCAGACACACACTCATTCTGCCTTGCTCGTACATTGGAAGGACGGATGCTCAAACAGTTGAAGAAGAGTCCTTCCTATTTCTGTTTCTGGAGCAGTGACATGGACATTGCGATCATGCATGTGCTTTGGGAGTTTGGGAGCATGAAATTCCGAGCTTTGTGGTGATGTGTAAGTTCAATGGGACTCCCGTTGTGACCAACAAAGAGACCACTTCAAAAGTTCTTGCATGCAAAACGGTTGCTGATGCTGCATTGTATCTGCGCTTGAACAATGAGTACTTCTCACAAGTGGTCACTGGCAGCACTCATGTACTTGCAGCAAAAACAGTGCTGAACGACTTTCTGAAAGATCCTGCGCAATTTACTCTTGCAGTACAAACCGCAATAGTGTCTGAAAATCGGATTAACAAAACAAAACGTGAGTTGATCATTATTTTCACACAAACTCATGTTAATTACAATATAGTTGGTGAACTATTACCAAGTATCCAATATCCCCGGTAACATTATGAAATATCACCATCAAACGTTTGAAAAAAAACAAGACAGAAGATGTTGCGCTATCTTTGGGGCAAAACTCCGAGCCGGACCAGTGGGAAGTTGTTACATGATCAGCATCACTTCCGTTCTCCGATATAGAATCGTACCCTCTGGTAATTTAACATAACTATTGAAAATGACCAATTTATACTTGAATTACCTATTAGAAATGGTGATTTTCCATAGCTATGTTAGTTTACCGGAGTGTAATGGCTATGAGTCAAAACACCACCCGGATGGTATCCTAGAATGGCTGGTTAATGGATGATGTCCCCACATATGATAGTAATAGTTTTTGACCCATCCCTAAATGAAAAACTTGATTTATTGTGTGCATACTTAAAGGATCTTAAAGGCACTTTATCTAAGACTGTTTGAACAGATACCCTTGAGAAGGGCGGTGTGTAGGGTTTGTTGAATGTTTGACAAGACAATTTGTTGGATGCATTTGATCTAGGGTTATCGGGAAATGAATATCTGTGTTCCAACCACCCGAAAAACAGGAGCTTTAGTGGAATTCAACCGATTGTCATCGATTGTCGATTCCACATCCATCCACCTAAACTGAATGACTTGGTTCTGTCCTCCTTGATTGGTTCTATTCCGCATATCCTGTTGGCTATTGATGCCAGTCTGCGTTTTTTTCCAAAGGACCATGGGTCAAATTTCACAGAATTAACAATCAAGTCCGCGTTGGATTCCAAAGATTTTGGGATGGATCAAACGCCCCCTGGAAACCCTTCGATTACCATTGACGCAATTCATTTTGGGGGGCCGCTATGCTGGCATTTTGATATTTAGGAGGAAGGGGTTCTGATTACAACTGACCCATGAACAGAGGGGATGTTTCCCAGTTACATCCATTAAGTATATTGGATCATAAGGAGGATATCATGATATTGGCATATGAATTGCCCATTCTCCTCCCCTTTGTTGGAGACCAATTACAATGTGCATCAAGTTAGTTTTGTTGTTTATAATCCTATGCAACTATATAGATATTCAGCATAAACCTTAGTTGTATTAGCTATTCTTAATTAGTTTCAGCATAAATCAGTTCTAAATCCCTTTTTCCTCCTGGATTAAACCCCTTCTTTTCCATCATTTTCCCCTGATTTTGACGGTAAAAAAAACGTGGGGAGCCCCCGGCTGGGAGCTGACTCGGCCAGCGGCTCAGTCTCGTCCCACCTTGGCGGAAGAGATGAAGCTGACAGAGGACGACGAATCTGAGCCGTTTCACATGGTGAAACCGACCTATTGATAATAAGAGAATAATGGAATAGTATGGCATATTTCATATTACCCTATTATTATCCTACTAAGGTCATGATACTACTCATTATCATATTATAAACCTATCGATAGTAGGGACTAAGATCACGGGGTAATAATGGAATAGTATGGCATAGTCCATTGGAAAACTACCCGGCCCTCAAATGTCATAATGGGAGAATAATAGTGGTGCTACCATTTGGGAATGGTTTATATGACCCATTTATGGCGGTGTAGGGGATGCTTACTTATTGGGTTTGCCACATTCTATAGCCTGTAACTAGAGGGTTTCTTAAAAATGGGGGGATCCCAAAATCATGGGTTTCAATATGTTTCAATACCACAATGTCTCATTTGGATGACTATTGGGGGTAACCGGGTAACCCCGTTTTATCTGCACCCATTGGGAATATCAAATTATGATACAACTGAACAATGATGGTTGGTTGTAAGGTCGTTGTTTTAATTGCCATTGAATGGAATAATGATGGTATAAGGATGGGGCAAGGACTGCAAAGATGATGTCATTTGGGACGTAGCCATCACCAAAACCCTGGTTGGGCTATGTATATACCCTCTGGTTATTTAACATAGCCATGGAAAATCACCATTTTTAATAAGTAAACCATCTATAAATGGGCCATTTTCCATGGCGATGTTAAATAACCAGAGGGTAAATTTATCCATCAGATCTGAGCTTTGACCCGCAGAATTTAGGGAATATGATTTGATATGACTGATAGGTGATGGTTGGGTCATGAAAATCGGGAGTTATACTACTCGGTTATTGGGGTGTAAAAAAACTAACCCAAATTAATGGGAAACCTATCAACCATCTAGTATTTCATGAGATGGGATAATTTTCTCAGGTTTCAGATATTTGTTTGTTTTTCAATCATACTTGGGATGATTGGTTGAGATGACGAGCATATTTTTGGGATTGGTTAAACTCACCAGTGGAATTTCTGGGGCCCCAGTCCGGTGGTGAGTTCAATGTTTTTTTGGTAGATAGAACATGATAGAACCATAGTCTACAATCGATGATTTATAGATGGGAAAATCTTAATTATAGCTAACTATAGGGTTTGACTTAATGTATATATATGCCATTAAAAAAAGTCTATAGTTAATGGAAAAATTGTCCTTTGAACGTGTTTACTTTGTTGAAATATGGTATAATCGGATCTAAAACCAACCGTTTGATGCGTGTAGAACCCGGATAATCGAACGAACATGGGAACTTTAATGGATATTTTTTTGGGGGGGATCGGACTGATAGGACAACTAGGCAACAAATGGCAACAATCATGGGGATTTCACGTACAATAAATGGCCATATAATGGTCGTATATTGGGGATATTAACCAACTTTAACTGATGTGGGTCTGAGAACGTGAATTCTTCACAATTGCCAGTGAATTATGTGACAATATGGGAACATCATGATTCACCTCTGGGACATGGCGAAAATCATGATTGACCACGAATTTTGGGACAAACCCGAAGCGGAGAACCTCCGATTCCCTGATTCACCCGTTGCAAGCTGAGTCCGTGATGAAAAAAACCCGGTGATGGTCATCTGCCTATATTTCAGTGGCCAAAAATATCAGTTTTCTTCGAAAAAATGGAGTATTTTACCATGAAACCATGGCCATCTTCGGTTCCAAATCATGGATTTGGGGGTGTTTTTTTTCAGCAGTGTTGAAACTCGACCAACCAATGGATCACCACCTTCATGCATCACGTTATGGATCCACGTTATGGGGTTTCGAAGCCGGCTTGGTTGTTGATTCATGTCAATGTGTTTCGAATTCATGTGGGGGTTTCCATAAATGGTCGTACCCCTTTATCGCTGGATTGTTTATTTCAGGGAAAATCCAATCTATAAATGCATGATTAAGGGAAACCCCCATGACTTAGGAAACCTCCACGTGTTTTTTTTAACAAACAATAAACCATCCCAGTAACCAAACATTTAGGGCCAGCAAATGGACCCCCAACCATCGGGGTCTACTCAGTACTGAACTAAACCCCAATTCGAAGGTTCAGGGTTCGTCTGTGCACGTCAAAAGTGGGTCGTCTGTGCACGTCAGACGGTTGGTCGTCTGTGCACGTTTTTGTTGTGTGTTTTTGTCATTGTATCTCTGTAACATGATTCTTCTTCT